>Ga0247813_10000072_pt1 | contig 143232 bp, 115 predicted proteins | sample UWRJL169409C1_FD_180719 | JGI IMG/M metagenome (GOLD analysis project Ga0247813, IMG submission 180719) | Plant litter microbial communities from Arlington Agricultural Research Station in Wisconsin, United States - UWRJ-L169-409C-1 | ecosystem: Environmental > Terrestrial > Plant litter >...
ATACCAACATATAATTTCTGTGTGGGAAGGCTTTCTATTACATAAATAGTTATCATAAAAAAACCTCTCAGAAAGAGAGGCTGTATTTTGTACCACGTACGGGATTCGAACCCGTGATTCCTCCGTGAAAGGGAGGCGTCTTAACCCCTTGACCAACGCGGCATCGTTTTAAAGGACGGCAAAGATAAGACTCCAGACTTTTGCCACCAAATTTTTTCAAAAAAGTTTACAGATAAATTAATATGGAATGGGTAAATTAAATAAGTAATTTGTGGAAACGCAGTAGCCTGCTACGATTGCTGCATTTTTTAACCCTAACTCCATAATGTATGAATCAATACATTTTAGCCCTCGACCAGGGCACTACCAGCAGCCGGGCCATCATTTTCGACCAGCAGGGAACGGTGATCTCCGTAGCCCAAAAGGAATTTACCCAGTTTTTCCCCCAGCCGGGCTGGGTAGAGCATGATGCGCTGGAGATATGGAGCACACAACTCGGGGTGGCCATTGAGGCCATTGGCAGGGCAGGACTTTCTGCCGAAAACATCGCCGCCATCGGCATCACGAACCAGCGGGAAACTACCGTGGTATGGGACCGCACTACGGGCAAACCGGTTTATAATGCCATCGTTTGGCAAGACAGGCGTACAGCGGCCTTTTGCGACGAACTGCGAGCAAAAGGGTATGATACTACCATCAAACAAAAAACCGGGCTTATAGCAGATGCTTATTTCTCCGGCACTAAAGTAAAGTGGATCCTCGATCATGTGCCCGGTGCACGCGAACAGGCCACACGTGGCGAGCTCGCCTTCGGCACCGTCGATAGCTGGCTGCTGTGGAACCTCACCCGTGGACAAGTGCACGCCACCGACGTAAGCAATGCTTCCCGTACCATGCTCTGCAACATCCACACACTCCAATGGGACGAAGAACTTGGCAGCATACTGGATATACCGGGAAATATGCTGCCACAGATACGCAGCAGCAGCGAAATATTCGGTACCACACAAAATATCATCACCGCTAAAAATATTCCTATTTCCGGCATCGCCGGGGATCAGCAAGCCGCTCTGTTCGGACAAATGTGTACGCAACCGGGCATGGTGAAAAATACTTACGGCACTGGTTGTTTTATGCTGATGAATACCGGCGACAAACCTGTGTATAGCAATAACAACCTGTTGACCACCGTGGCCTGGAAAGTAAATGGCGTGACGCAATATGCTCTCGAAGGAAGCGTGTTCATTGCCGGTGCTGTGGTGCAATGGCTCCGCGACGGGCTTGGGATCATTCATACTGCGGCCGAAGTGGAAGCGCTGGCTATGAAGGTCGACAGCAGCGATGGTGTATATGTAGTGCCCGCATTTGTCGGGCTTGGCGCACCTTACTGGAAACCGGATGCAAGGGGATCAGTATTCGGATTGAGCCGTGGGAGCAACTCGAGCCATATTGCCCGTGCGGCACTGGAAAGCATCGCCTATCAAACGATGGATGTATTAAAAGCCATGGAAGCCGATTCAGGTATTTCCATCAAAGAATTAAGAGTAGATGGTGGCGCTACCGCAAATGACCTGCTGATGCAGTTTCAAAGTAATATACTCAACACAAAAGTGCTTCGTCCTACCATTACCGAAACCACTGCCCTGGGGGCTGCATACCTTGCCGGGCTTGCAATAGGTTATTGGGATAATATCGAAACCATACAACAGCAATGGCAGATAGAAAAAACATTTGAACCATCCATGAAAGAAGAGAAAAGAAATGAGTTGACAAAAGGATGGGAGAAGGCAGTGGCGGCCACAATTGCGTGGACGGGGAATTAATAATTAATAATGTAGAATTAATAATTGTTCATTTATTTCAAATCACAACAGCTCATGGAAGCTACTACCCATGGGACCTCCACCAATTATTCATTATTAATTATTAACTATTAATTAAAAACATGCTTCGTTCCAAAATGATATCTCAACTTGCTGAAACGCCTCAATGGGATATCGTGATTATCGGCGGCGGCGCTACCGGGCTGGGAACAGCTGTAGATGCTGCCAGCCGTGGTTACAAGACTTTATTGGTGGAACAATTTGATTTTGCGAAAGGCACATCCAGCCGTTCTACAAAACTGGTTCATGGCGGTGTAAGATATCTTGCACAGGGAAATATTCGTTTGGTAATGGATGCGCTGAAAGAGCGTGGGATGTTATTGAAAAATGCACCACACATCAGCTCCAATTTTTCATTCGTGATACCTGCCTACAAATGGTGGGAGAAGATGTACTATGGAATTGGTTTAAAATTGTACGATCTCATGGCAGGTAAGTTAAGCCTGGGCGGCACAAGGATCATTTCAGAAAAAACAGCGCAGGAATTATTGCCTACGGTAGAAAGTAAAAACCTTCGTGGCGGAATTGTGTACCATGATGGACAATTTGATGATACCAGGCTTGCGATCAATCTGGCACAAACTGCTGCAGAAAATGGCGCAACCATATTGAATTATTGCAAAGTGATCCGTCTCGAAAAACACAATGGCATCGTCAATGGCGTGCATATTCACGATAATATCAGCGGAAAAGGAATGTTGGTAAAAAGTAAGCAGGTGATCAATGCAACCGGCGTGTTTACCGATGCAGTCTTAAAACTGGATGATGCTTCACAACCCAACCTGGTAACGGCTTCACAAGGAGTACATATCGTACTGGATAAAAAATTCTTCCCGGGCAAAGATGCTTTGATGGTACCTAAAACCACTGATGGCAGGGTCCTTTTCGCAGTACCATGGCATGGTAAAGTGGTTGTGGGTACTACAGACACACCTGTTGATCATACTTTTTATGAACCAACACCCCTGGAAGAAGAGATCAATTTCATCCTCACACATATCAACCTTTACTTATCCGTTGATATCGGCAGACAAGATGTGTTATCCGTTTTCGTGGGGCTGAGACCGTTAGTGAAAAATCCTGCGACAAAAAAAACTTCTTTGTTACCCCGTGATCACACCGTGGTTATTTCCAAAAGCAAACTGGTGAGCATTACCGGCGGCAAATGGACCACCTACCGCAAAATGGCGAAAGATGTGCTGGATAAAACCATCGCACTCGGACTACTCGAAAAAAAATCCTGCATTACCGAAACCTTGAAAATACATGGCTGGACAGATCCCGTGGACCTATCGGACGAGCTGCACTATTATGGAGCTGATGCAATATTTATTAAAGAATTATACAAAGAGGATTCATCATGGGAAGAAGCCATTCATCCGGCGCTCCCCTATTCAAAAGCGACGGTGATCTGGGCTGTCCGTAACGAAATGGCGATGACAGTCGAAGATGTCCTTGCCCGCCGTACCCGCAGCCTTTTCCTCGATGCCAAAGCAGCCATCGAAGCAGCACCGCTGGTAGCAGAATTGATGGCAACTGAAATGCGGAGGGAACGGTCATGGATAAAGGAAGAAGTGGATTCGTTTGTTACATTAGCAAAACAATATACCATCCCGGATGTATGACCGGTGACCTATGATCACTTTCAGTTTGAAAGTAGGTCAGGAAACAGAACAATGTTTAATCCGGAAGAGATCACAGATCATACATCATAGATTCTAAAAACTGCCATTATGAATATTCTATTCTCCGAACTCATCGGTACATTCCTGTTAATTTTATTGGGCAATGGTGTTGTTGCCAATGTTGTTTTAAACAAAACAAAAGGCAACAGCAGCGGCTGGATCGTCATCACGTTTGGTTGGGCTATCGCCGTATTCGTAGGGGTTTACGCTGCCGCAGCCGTTAGCGGTGCACATCTTAATCCCGCGGTGACCATTGCGCTTGCGCTAAAAGATGGTATCTGGGAAAAGGTGCCGATGTATATTGCCGGACAAATGCTCGGCGCAATGGCAGGCGCCTTATTGGTGTGGATACAATACCGGCAACATTTTGACGCAACCGATAATGCCGATCTGCAATTGGCCGCATTCTGCACTGCGCCTGCCATACGCAGTCCGTTCAATAATTTGCTGAGCGAGATCATCGGCACATTCGCACTTATCCTCGGCGTGCTTTTCATCGCGAAGCCGCAGTCGACCCTGGGGGCGTTGGATGCACTTCCTGTTGCATTGCTGGTTTTAGGCATCGGTTTATCCCTCGGCGGCACCACGGGCTATGCCATCAATCCCGCAAGGGACCTTGGGCCGAGGATCATGCACAGCATTTTACCCATAAAAGGAAAACGCGATAGCGACTGGGGATATAGCTGGATACCGGTGGTGGGGCCGGTCGTTGGCTCGGTATTGGCTGTGTTTGTATTTAAAGCCTTTCCTGTTTAAATAAGGAACAAGAAAGAGGAAATATAAAATAAGGAAGTAGCGAACCTTGATCAGTTTCAATTCTTGCGACACCGAAGTTTATTATTTTATATTTTTTATTCCTTATTTCATATTTCAGAAAGGTGCTTAATTTCAATCTATGTTTACAGACGCCTCCTTAGAACAAATAGAAACCGCCATGTCCGAAGCCTGGAAGGCTTTTCATATTTACAGAAAACAATCACTGAAACAGCGGGCAGATTTCATGAGATCGATCGCAATCGAAATAAAAAATATCGAAGCCTTGCTGATAGAAACTGCGGGCCGCGAAACCAATCTTCCTGCAGCCCGATTAAAAACAGAGATCAACCGCACGATATTTCAGTTGAATGATTACTCAAGGTTTTGCGAAAGCGGACAATGGCTGGATATCCGCATTGACACATCAAATGACAAAGTCATCCCTGCAAAGCCGGACATCAGAAAAACCCTGGTCCCGCTGGGGCCAGTAGTCGTATTCGGTGCCGCAAATTTCCCTTTCGCCTATTCCACCGCAGGTGGAGATACCGCCTGTGCCCTGGCTGCGGGTTGCCCGGTTATTGTGAAAGCACATCCCGGTCATGCCGAAACAAGCCAGTTGGTGGCCGATGCAGTTACAAAAGCCGTTACCAATTGTTTTATGCCCAAAGGAATTTTTACCCACGTACATGGGGCTTCTTCTAAAGTTGGTGAAGCTTTGGTAAAACATACATTTACAAAAGCAGTTGGTTTTACCGGATCATTCGCCGGCGGCAAACAATTATTCGACTGGGGAAATCAACGTGCAGTTCCCATCCCGGTATTCGCCGAAATGAGCAGTGTGAACCCGGTATTTTTATTACCGGAAAAAATTACGGCAGATCATGAATCCATCGCGAAACAATATGCGGCTTCCATCACTTTGAACTCCGGTCAATTTTGTACCAACCCCGGCATCATCATCGGAATAGGAAATGATACGCTCGATCTTTTTGTAAATACATTATCAGAAGAGATAAAAAACATAGCTCCGGAAACCATGTTACACGCCGGCATTTATAAGAATTACGTGGAAAAAAGAGCAACTGCTTTATCGCAACCCGGAGTTGAACAGGTATCGGTATCCGCTACCGATGCGGCGTTGAACCAGGGAAGCCCAACCATCGCGATGGTAAAAGCAATCGATTTTTTAGCCAATCCATTATTACAACAGGAAGTATTCGGGCCTTATTCTATCATAGTAAAATGTGCCGATATGATGGAAATGATCGCTGTAGCAAATTACCTGGAAGGACAACTGACAGCGACCTTGATGGCTACTGAAAATGATATCCTGCAACATGCTGAATTGGTTGACACCGTTCAAAATATTTGCGGGAGATTCATATTAAATGGAGTTCCTACCGGTGTTACCGTAGGATTGCCGATGCAGCATGGCGGGCCCTTTCCGGCTACAACCGACAGCAGGTTCACGTCTGTTGGCGCTGATGGGATAAAAAGATTTGCAAGACCGGTCGCTTACCAGAACTGGAGCGATGCGCTTCTGCCGGATGAATTAAAAGACAGTAATCCGCTTAAAATATGGCGGACGGTGAATAATGAATTGAAACAATAATTACTCTTCTGTCAGCCTGAATTTGTCGAAATCGCAACCTGGCTTCGACAAGCTCACCACACAGGATGTCTTTGAAAAAAATGTTCTGCATTATTCTTACAAAGAATTCCTGATGAATCGCAGGTATATGATCCCGAAGCGAAATGGCGATACATTATACCACCCCGTGATTGGTTCTACATTCTATTGCAGGGGAATTTTTAGTGTTGTGAAAAGATGATGAAACAACGAGGGAAACTTTTACGGTCAGGCCCGGCAATGATATGGCCATTGTTTTCTTGGGGAAAAGTGATCAGCCCAAAGCCACATTTCGTTTACGATCAACGATCGGTTTTTCAGAAAAGCTGAACCAGGTCACCACTGCCACCGAGATAAAAAGATAACCGGCGATGAAATATTTTATTATTGGTGAAAACCTCTCCGCACCAAACCAATCTCCGAAGTAAAAAATTATTCCTAATCCGCCAATAGCTTTCACGATCTCCCAGATATATGCTCCCGGATTTTTATCCATCGATTCAGTAAGTGCATATACGAACAGAAAAATAAATCCTCCGTATACAAATACCTGCGGGCTACCGATCGGTTTTATATTTCCAAAAAGATAACTGACCATCAACAGTAAAACGACCATCTGCAGCCATGTCCAGGCCAAAAATAATTTTGAATACCCGGTATCATATTTTTCAAATGAATACACATTCTCAATTTTGAATACAGGATATTCTTCTTCAATATCAGCAGGCCGCCAACCTGTAGGTTTATAAAAAACGGCCAGTTTATCTTTCCAGCTTTTTGTTCGCCAGGCATCTTTTATCATCAAAGACATGTGCTGAAAATTGATCTTGATGGGGTTCCATGTCTGCACCGGCCTTGTGATGCCATACACCGGCGGGGCTTCTTTGAGTTCTTCCTGAAAAGTTCCGAATAGTTTATCCCAGATGATCAGGATCTGTCCGTAGTTTTTATCAATATATTCTTTATTGATCGCATGGTGCACGCGATGATGGGAAGGCGTAACGATAATTTTTTCGAGAAAACCCATCTTGCCTATATGTTGTGTATGATACCAGAATTGGGCAAAAAGATGCAATGGCCCAACTACGGCTATCACCTGCGAAGGCACACCCAGCAAAGCCGCCGGCAAAAGTAAGATGGCGAACAAACGCACGAATACAGAAACACTTTGTCTTAATGCACAAGCCAGATTGAATTCTTCACTGCTATGATGAACAAGGTGGCTGTTCCAGAAAAAATTGATCTTATGATCAATGGCATGTACGGCATACCCGGCAAAATCAAGTGCGATAAACGCTACCACATAGGTGATCCAGGTAGCTTTGATATGCGTCAACGCCATGTGCTTTACCATCCATTCGTAGGTAAGCAGCGCAAACACCAGTCCCAGCACATCTTTGGTAACATTGGTAACCCCGGAGCTGAGGCTACTGATCATATCCATATGCCGTACGGTATCCTTTCCCTTACGCCAGCCGTACCATTTTTCAAACAGTACGAGGAGCAGGAAAGCCGGCATGGCAATCAAAAGAATCTTTCCGTAGGCTTCCATAAAAAATTATTACTTCAAATGTAGGCAGAATTTTCGCAGAGAAAACTTATTTCGTTAATTTTCTGTCTTATCATAATCATCCTAAAAATCTGCGTTCCATTATGGCTAATGTAACAATTGTTGGTGGCGGTGTAATTGGTTTATTCAGTGCATATTATCTTCAAAAAGAAGGATATGGAGTGCGTGTGATCGATAATGGATTCATCCGCGATGGCTGTTCCTTTGGAAATATGGGGTATATGTCGCCGAGCCATTTTATGCCGCTGGCTTCTCCGGGGATCATCGCTGAAGGACTAAAATATATGACGAGCAGCAGTAGCCCGTTTTACATCAAGCCACGACTGAATATGGATCTGCTGAAGTGGGCGTGGAAATTTTACAAAAGCAGCAATGCAACAACCGCCGCTAAAAATGCTCCGCATCTCAATAACATTTTACAACTCAGCAGGCAACTGATGAATGATGTAAGAACCGGGATCGGCGATACTTTCATGATGGAAGAAAAAGGATGTTTCAATCTTTGCAAAAGCAAAAAAACATTGGATCATGAATTTCATGTGGCGGATGAAGCGGAAAAATTCGGATTGAAGGTTGAACGGCTGGATCGTGCAGGTGTGCAGCAACTCGAGCCGGATGTAGAGCTCGATGTGGCAGGCGCAGTATTGTTCAAAGATGATTGCCATTTCCACCCGGGTAAAATGATGGAAGCCCTGGAGAATTATTTATTGGAGAAAGGTGTTCAGATAGAAACGGGAGCTACCGTTACGGGCTTTGAAAAAACAGGAAATTCGGTCTCTGCGGTCATCACTTCTGAAGGAAAATTTGAATGCGAACATCTCGTGATCGCTACAGGAAGCTGGCTTCCGGTTATCAGCAAAATGTTAGGCATCGAACTTTTACTTCAGCCTGGCAAAGGCTACAGCCATACTTACAGAAACGTCGAGAAAAATATCCGCTATCCGGCGATACTCGTTGATGGCCGCTGCGCCATTACTCCCTGGGGAAAAATGTTGCGCATCGGCGGTACGATGGAATTCAGTGGTTACAACAATGATATCTTAGACAAACGAATGCTGGGTATTTATAATTCCGTAAAAAGTTTTTACCCCGGGCTCGACATTGGTGGTTTTCCGTACGATGAAATATGGAACGGTTTACGACCGGTTACACCGGATGGGTTGGCGTATATTTCCAGAACAGATAAATATGATAATGTGGTATTTGCCGGAGGCCACGCCATGCTGGGCATTTCACAGGGTACAGGGACAGGCTTGCTGGTGAGCCAGATAATCGGGAATAAAAAAACAGAGATCGATATCTCCGCTTTCCGGCTGAATAGATTCTAAACAGTTCTCTTGAACTTTTGAACCTCTTGAACCTTTTTCAAAATATTTTAAAATCCCCATCGATGATCACCCATCGGTTGCCATCACTTTGCACGGTGATGCTGACTTTTCTTTTTACAGGATAACTGGTTTCAGTGTTATTAAATTGCACGTACAGCAGCGCATTGAATTCAATAGCGCCATTTGCGGCAGTGTTCCCGTCATAATAGGCCGCGTTATTTGAAATTACATTTACACCATTATTATCTCTTACATACAACGCAGGAAAGCTCACACCGGCTGTGTATCCGCAATCGATCGAGATCACATATATCCTTCCTGTTCTGCCTGCAGCAGCCGGCAATGTAAGCTGGCTTGCGATATTTCCTGGCGGAACATAACGGATGCTGTAATCATTATCAGTAGCCGTGGCATTTCCGGTAATGATCCTTATAGGCATACTGACGCTGCCGTTTACCTGCAGTTTCGAATTAGGCAAAAGGGTATTGATCCCCACATCACCGGCATTGGTGATCACCATCGATTCTGCCAGAGAATTACCATTGATGGAGGAGCCTGTGAAAAACCCGAGCCTGGTTGCAAAAGCGCTGGTACCCGTATATTTTATGGCTCCCATAAATGAATTCCCGGATTTATAAAAAGTAGCAGCCTGCACGTTTGTAGCAAGTGTGGCCGGATTGGTGATCGTAGTATTTCCCGCCGCATCCACCCTGAAATTCTCTTTGAAACCATTTGTGTAATCGTCATAACCAATGGTGGTGGAAGCGGAACTATTATCGCTGTAGATACGCAATTCATTTCCTGAAACCGCCAATCCTACATCACCGGTAGCGCCGGGATACAAGGATATTTTTTTCTCCAGCGTTGCCGGGAATGATAAGGGGTTTGCAGGATTAATATAATTTAACCCGACGTATCCGCCATCAGAAATACTGAGGTATTCTTTCAGGGCGGTGGCATTCACACCTGTGTAAGCAAATAGTCCCAACCTGGCTGTATTTGCCCCTGTGCCAATCACCTTGATGGCGCCGCTGTACCTGTTATTGGTTTTAAAGTAAGTTGCAATTTCTGTATTTGCCGCAAGCGTTACAGGGTTGTTGAGCCATGCCGTTCCATTATTATTTATGCGGAAGGTTTCTGTAAATGCGGCACTGGCGCCATATCCGAAGGAAGTATGTGCGCCGGTATTGGCATTGTACAATTGTAATTCCGCGGAGCCGATACCCATACCATACATGGCTGTCGGGCTTTCGTAATACAGATCCAGCTTGTTGCCGTTGGTAGCTGCAAAAGACAGTGGTGCCCGTGGGTTGGCATTATATATCCCGAAATTATTATTGTCGTGGTTGAAAAAGAATTTCCATTGATTGTTCTTTGTTCCGTAAAGCCCGACAATACTATCGTTGAGCACGCCTAAAAAAGAACTTTGCTCCAGCGGGGTAGAAAGTTTTTCGAACCACAAACCAGGCGTATCCCCTACTTTATTCCTGATGCGGATACGCCCGACCACGTCCAGTGGAAATTGCGGAAGGCTGGTAATTGGTGTACCGATACCAACATTGCCGCTTCCCGTCATCAATGCCGGGCCCGATGTACTGGCGAAAAAACCGCCTGCTCCCGTATTACTGAAACCGGAAACACCATAGCCTCCACCCAACGCATCGCCAAACAACCCAATTCCTGCTGAAGTATTCTGCACCCTGAAAACCGCATTGCCAGCTGTAGTGGCGGCTGCGCCGTAATAGGGAAGCACAAGCCCGGTGCCGGTAAATTCATCGCTGATCTTTATCCAGCTGCCGACTTTGCGGATGTATAAAAAACCATCGGTAGTATTATATACCAGCAAACCGTCGGGAGCGGTGGTGAGTGCCGCAATCTGCGGGGCTGAAAGTTTGGGAAGTAATAAACCTTTATTGGTACCGCCATCCAGTTCAAGTACTGCATTGGCATTAGGGGCGCCTAATGACCCGATCTTTACCTGTGCAAAAACCGCATTAATGGTAAATGAAAAAAATATAAACAGTAGAAACTTGTTCATAAAAGATATTTAAGCCTGCAAAGTAGTGGCATTAAATATCCGGTACAATAGCCCCAAAGGGTGAAGAAGATGTATGATTTATGATGTATGATGTATGATGTATGATGTATGATGTATGATGTAATTCGTACGGAATGAGAAAACTTCACTGACTGAAAGGACCTTCATCCGAAAAACATCATACATCATACATCATACATTATCCTAGTCCGATCTCCTGGTGCCGTTCAGGGATTTCTACATCGAGAAAACCTTTTTGTACGAGCATTCTTTTAAAATCCTGTTGCACATCATATTCGCCATGAACGAGGAAAAGCTTGGCTACCGTCCGTTTATCCTGGCAGGCAAGAAATTGCAGAAGATCTTCATAATCCCCGTGAGCACTCATGCTGCGTATTTCCCCGATCTCAGCGTTCACTTCATGTGTCTGCCCGAAGATCCCGATCTCTTTTGGGTGCTTTTTCAATCGCCCGCCCAAAGAATTTGGTTCGCAATAACCGGTGAGCAGAATAGTATTGCGGCTGTTTTCAATATTATTGCTGATATGATGCTTGATCCTTCCTGCATCAGCCATTCCACTGGCGGAGATGATCACGCAAGGGCCTTTGTAATAATTCAGCATCTTGCTTTCATCTACTGTTTTGGTAAACTTAAGCCCTTTGAACCCGAATGGATCATTGTCTGTCTGCAATACTTTTTGTATCCGTGCATTAAAATATTTCGGATAACTTTTTACGATCTGTGTGGCTTTCATACTAAGCGGGCTATCTACAAAATAATCCAACGCAGGTAATCTTCCCTGGTTTTCCAGTTCATTAAGTGCATATAATATTTCCTGTGTACGGCCCACGCTGAATGCAGGAATGATAAGTTTTCCTTTTTTCTCCATGCAGGTTTTTCTTGCCCAATCCAGCAGGGCGTCTGGCGTTTGCACGTATTCATCATGCAGCGAATTGCCATAAGTGCTTTCAAGAATGATGTAATCTGCCTGCGAAAAAACGGCCGGAGATTTTAAAATTATATCGCGGTAGCGGCCAACATCTCCGCTAAAGGTCAACTGCCTTGTCTTGCCATTTTCCGTTACCCGTACATGCACCGCAGCACTCCCGATAATATGCCCTGCATCGGTATAACAAAATTCCAGCCCTGGCTCAATGGTAACCCATTGGTCATAATCTACCGTTACAAACTGGTCTACCGCAGCAAGCGCATCTAATGTGGTGTACAGCGGTTCAATGTATGGAAGCCCTTGCAATGCACGGCGTTTGTTTTCAAATTTCACATCATTTTCCTGTATGCCTGCGCTATCTTCCATTAACACCGCAGCAAGATCCTTGGTGGCTGGTGTGGCAAATATTTTTCCTTCATAACCATCTTTCACTAGTTTCGGTATCAGGCCACAATGATCGATGTGTGCATGCGACAAGATCATGTAATCGATATGCCTCGGATCAAATCCGAAGTCTTTATTCAGCAATGGCGTCTCCGCCCCCATACCCTGATACATACCGCAATCAAGCAACAGTTTTTTACCATTACCCAACGTCAATAAATGCTTCGAACCAGTAACTGTACGGGCTGCGCCGTGGAAGGAAATTTTCATGAAAGCAAGTTTAGAAGTTTAGAGTTTAGAAGGTTTAGAGAGTTTAGAAGGTTTAGAGGATTTAGAAGGTTTAGAAGGTTTAGAGAGTTTAGAGGGTTTAGGGGGGTTAGGGAAAATGACAGCGGCTTTTAAAAATCCCTTCCAGATAAACCATCCGTATTCGTAATTATCCATTCGTAATTTCTTACCCGTTAACGGCTAAGTACGCCATCATCCCCATACCATTCTCAATCGCGTTTTCATCAATATTAAATGTAGGTGTATGCACATTACTCGTAATTCCTTTTTCAATGTTGCCCACACCAAGCCTGAAAAAACACCCTGGTACTACATGCGTGTAATAAGCAAAATCTTCGCCACCCATGCGTAGTTCTGTTTCGCTTACTTTTTCTTTACCGGCAAATTCTTCCGCCAGTTTTCTAGCATGTGCGCTGAGCGCTTCGTTGTTAAAAACAAATGGGTAACCCACGTCCACTTTTATATCTATTTCAGCACCCATTCCTGTCACGAGATCGGTTGCCTGTTTTACAATGAGCTCATGAGCTTTGAAACGCCACTCTTCATTCATTGCCCTGAAAGTACCCATCAGCTTAACTTCCGACGGAATTACATTCGTAGTATTTCCTCCCTGGAAAGATGTTATGGATAATACGGAAGGATTAAAAGGATTATTATTTCTGCTGATGATCTGCTGCAGGCTTACTATCAGCTGCGATGCAATGAGGATCGTATCTGCTGTGTACTGCGGCGCCGCCGCATGGCCGCCTTTTGCTTTGATAGTGATGTATATTTCATCAGCGCTCGCCATCACCATTCCACCTCGAAAACTATACTCTCCCACCTGCAATCCGGTATGCACATGCAAGGCGAAGATCTTTTCAGGAACCGGATTTTTCAATGCCCCTTCTTTTATCATGAAACTGGCTCCCCCGGGATTTTTTTCTTCTCCTGGCTGAAAGATCAGTTTAACAGTACCTTCCCATTCATCTTTTGTTTCAGCTAATATTTTCGCTGCTCCCAGTAAACAGGTCGTGTGCACATCATGTCCACAGGCGTGCATCACACCCGTATTTTTGGAAACATAATCCACTTTATTTTCTTCCACGATCGGCAAGGCATCCATATCTGCACGCAACGCCACAACGCGGCTATCAGGGTTTTTACCTTTGATGATCCCCAACACACCAGTAGTTGCCAGCACCTGAAAAGGAATGCCCCAACCCGTCAATTTTTCCTGTATGAATTTTGAAGTTTCAAACTCTAGATAACTCAACTCCGGATTGGAGTGTATATGATGCCGTACGGCAATGAATTCGTCCTTATACGCAGATGCCAGTTCTTTAATCTTTTCAATCATGCCCTTCGGTTTTGCTACTATAAAGTTAATCAAGAAAATAAGGAATAAAAAATAAGGAACATAAAATAAGAAATATAAAATAAGAAATATAAAATAAGGAAGTCCGGGCCTTAGCTAAATTTTGGAATTTACGCAAAGCCCGGACTTCTTTATTTCTTATTAAAATTTCTTATTTCTTATTTTCCTATTCGTCATCCTGCGGAGCGTTCTTATCAGGTTTTACTTCCACCACTTCCGGCACCAGGTAAATATTTCCGGTAACGAGCTTGCGTTTCAGCAGTTCGTTGCGCACTTTTTCTGCATCTGCTTTTTCTACGAAATTCCCGAATTTAAGTTTAATGTAGGGAGATTGAAAACTCATGTAAACACCCTGGTCAGGATATTGCTGAAGCAATTGCGTCCGCAGTTTCATCGCCTGTTCACGGTCGCTGGTGCTTAATACCATCAGGCGATAACCTTTAGCAGTACGGCTGTTGGTATAAGCCAATGCACCATTGTACTCACCCATTTTTTTACCGAGTATTTCAATCCGCGGATCTTTATTTACGGTCACCACTCCCAGCGGAATAGTATCATTAGCTGCAGATTGCGCTTTTGCAGCTGCAAAAAAAGCGATGGATAAGGTGAGTAAGAGTACTTTTTTCATTCTTTATTTTTAACTGTCCGCATGAAGGCAAAAATCATTCCATCTATTTAGCCGCGAACGCTTTGGTCAGATTTTCAGGATGGGTGCTCCAGACAAACGCCGCACCGGTTTCCAGAAGATCTTTTGCAAATATAGGGTCATTCACGTTTCCTGAAGCCACAATCTGTATGGCATCGGCGAGATGCTGCCGTATCAGCTTTACCGTTTCCCTGCTTGCTCCCCTCTCGGAATAGCCGGTAGAAGTGATGATAAAATCTACTCCTGCAATTCCGTAAAGGTCGCAGCATTTCACGATCTCATCATCGGAAAGCAGCCCGGTCTCTAATATGATGCCGATACTTTTTTGTTTATTTTTTATCACCGGCAAGAGAGCGTTAAGCTCATGCGCCAGGTATTGCCAGTCGTTATTTTTTAAAGCCGCAATATTGATCACAACATCCACTTCATCCACACCATCAAGAATGGCCAATACAATTTCGGCAAGTTTTGCTTCCACCGCACTGTATCCAAAAGGGAACCCGATAACGGTGGAAACTGTAATGTTGCTTTCGCCGATGAATTCTTTTGCTTTTTTTATGAATAAAGGTGGCACGCAAATTTTTAGAACGCTGTTCTCTTTTGCTCTGTCGCAGATTTTCTTCACAGCGTCAAGAGTACTTACAGGCGATGTTATAGAAGAAATAATATTGGAGTTAATACTCATTTTTGAAATTTCAAGCTGTTGGAAGTTTCTTTTAACCGCAGAGAACATGAGTGGCCAGAGCTTACGCAGAGGTCTCAGCGCAAACTCTGCTTTCTCTTGTTCTCCGCGGTTAAAAAAAGTTACGAAGAAACGATGCAACTATTCCAGTTAGTAACCGGGTGCCGAGCCACCGATATTCTCTATCGGATGCCAGGTTGTTTTTACTTCCTGTGTATCCATGATAAAATAAGGCGACTGCCCTTTTTCTGATGACCAGTTGATACTATCGTAAACGGTTACACGCTTTAAATTCATCGCGGCTTTTTCCTGGATCAGTTTTTTAGTGGCTGCATCTTTTTCACAGAAGACCGTCGCATTTACATCCATATGATCGGCAAAAAATGGTGCAAGCTCACTCACTTTTCCGGTAAGGATATTGATCACGCCACCCGGAACATCCGACGAATTCAGCACTTCAGCAAAGGTAACAGCACACAAAGGTTTTATATAAGATGCCAAAACGATGCAGGTATTACCACCGGCAATGACCGGCGCAATCACAGAAACCAGTCCAAGCAGTGAATCATTTTGCGGAGCAATAACTGCCACTACCCCAGTTGGCTCAGGAACTGAAAAATTGAAATGAGAAGATGCCACGGGATTTACAGCACTAAACACTTGCTGAAATTTATCGCACCAGCCGGCATAATAAATTAACCTGTCGATGGACAACTCTACTTCTTTTTCTGCCTGTATCCTTGTAGAATCCTGCTTTATCAGTTCATCGACAAATTGCGCTTTGCGGCTCTCCAGCATTTCTGCAATGCGATACAATATCTGGCTGCGGTTAAATGCGGCACGTGAACCCCAATCACCAAAAGCAGTACGGGCGGCTATTACAGCGTCCCTGAAATCTTTGCGGGAACTCAGGCAAACATTCGCCAGTACTTCTTTTTTATTGTTGGCAGCAATATAATACCTGCCAGATTCTGTCCGCGGAAATTTTCCACCGATATATATCTTGTAGGTCTTCAACACTTCTAGTCTGTCTGCAGGTGAAGCAATACTTTTTTGTGGTGCAGTTTTTTTTGTTTTCTTATTTATCGTAGCTGTTGCCATAGTGAATATTTATGATTGCCTCCTCCTAAATTGCAGGCAATTATTAATTCTTAATTATTAATTATTAATTCAAACAAGGTTCAAATAAGGCGCCAATCCATGCAATCCACCCTCTCTTCCATAACCACTTTCTTTGTATCCGCCGAAAGGTGACGTGGGATCAAATTGGTTGAACGTATTTGCCCAAACCACGCCAGCCCTCAGTTTGGTGGTCAGGTTAAATATCTTGGAGCCCTTGTCTGTCCACACTCCAGCTGAAAGCCCATAGGGAGTATTGTTTGCTTTTTCAATCACTTCATCATCTGTACGGAAAGTCTGGATAGTAAGCACCGGGCCAAATATTTCCTCCTGTGCGATCCTGTTGGATTGAGCCACATTGGTAAAAATTGTTGGCCTGCAGAAAAACCCTTTCGATGGTATTTCCACATTTGCCTGGTACATTTCCGCACCTTCCTTCTGCCCTATCTTCAAATATTTATTGATGGTATTCAATTGTTCTCTCGAATTGATGGCGCCAATATCCGTATTCTTATCCATCGGATCCCCAACGATCAAGGTTTCAAGCCGGTCTTTTAATTTTCGCACCACTTCTTTGTACACCGATTCCTGAACATATAACCTCGATCCGGCGCAGCATACATGCCCCTGATTGAAAAATATTCCATTTATCACGCCTTCCACTGCCTGATCAAGCGGTGCATCATCAAAAATGATATTCGCTGCTTTACCACCGAGTTCGAGGGTAGCTTTTTTATTCGTTCCGGCAATCGCTTTCTGTATGATCTTTCCAACATCTGTTGACCCAGTGAACGCGATCTTATTAATATCCGGATGATTTACAATTGCTGCACCGGTAGCTCCGGCACCTGTAATGATATTCACTACACCCGGCGGCAGATCTGCCTCCTGTATGATCTGTGCCAATTTCAATGCAGTCAGGGAAGTATTTTCTGCAGGCTTCAGCACCACCGTATTTCCTGTTGCCAATGCCGGCGCAATTTTCCAGGCTGCCATCAGTAAGGGGAAATTCCATGGGATGATCTGTCCGGCAACACCCAATGGCTGCGGGTCTTTTGCGGGGAACGCATAGCCTAATTTATCAGCCCACCCTGCGTAATAGAAAAAATGATTGGCAGCAGTAGGTACATCAAAGTCACGGCTTTCACGGATTGGTTTGCCACCATCCAGCGTTTCTATCACCGCCAGTTCACGTGCACGTTCCTGTATCATCCTGGCGATACGGAAAATATATTTCCCCCTTTCATTGGCAGGCATTTTTTTCCAATATTTATCTGAGGCCGTTCTTGCCGCTTTCACAGCTTTATCAACATCAGCAGCATTCGCATCCGCGATCTCCGAAAGTTTTTCTTCGGTAGCCGGATTGATGGTACTAAAATATTTTCTGCTCTGCGGTTTCTCAAATTTTCCGTTGATGAACAGATCATAACGGGCATCGATAGACGCTGCGCTGCGGCTTTCCGGAGCGGGAGCGTATTGGCGTGCAGAATCGAATTTTAATTTGAGCGTGTTGTTCTTTATTGCCATTTTGTTATTGTTTAAAAGGTTCAAGAGGTTCAAAAGTTCAAAATGTTCTTTTAATTTGTTACTCTTTACCTTTATATTTTTCTCCTTTAAATCCGGAAGATTGTAAATAGTTATTTAGTTTTTGTATCAACCCACTGATCTTTTTAGCGTGTTCGCTTAATACTTCAAATTCCTGCCTGCTGATATAATTCCGGTCTAATGCCCGATAAAGCTGTGACCTTAGTTCTCCGCAGGAAGCTTTAGCGATATAAAGAAATTGTACAAATTCTTTATTGCCACCTCTTTCAAATCCTTCAGCAATATTATCCATAATCGAACCTGCCGATCTTTCTATCTGTCCAATAAGGCCATAATTCCTTTGAAATCTCTCGCTATCTATAAGTTTACCCACTTCCAGATTCAATTTCCTGGCTTCCTGCCATGAAATGATATCTTCAAAACATTTAATCGTTGCCATAACCACTTCTACTTCTTATAACATTTCCAATCTTAAAATACTATTTAACCTGACAAACTTCCCCAACCTTTTGAACTTTTGAACTTATTGAACTTTTGAACCTCTAATCTATCGCGAAATAATCCTTCCCCTGGTAAACCCCCGTCTTCGCTTTCATCACCTGCATCAGCACATCGTTGGCCAGGCTGCTGGCTCCAAAACGGAACCATTGGTTGTTCATCCAGCTTTCGCCCAATGTCTCATTCAACATCACCAGGTAATGCAGTGCCAGCTTGGATTTAGAAATGCCACCCGCAGGTTTCATCCCGATCATCTTTCCTGTTTTATAATAAAAATCACGGATCGCTTCCAGCATTACCAGTGTTACCGGCATGGTGGCTGCAGGGCTTATTTTTCCGGTTGACGTTTTAATGAAATCCGCTCCCGCATGCATCGCGATATCACTTGCTTTACGCACTTTATCGAACGTCCCAAGCTCTCCTGTTTCGAGTATCACTTTCAATCGTGCATCTCCGCAGGCTTCTTTGATGGCGGCAATTTCATCGAAGACAAAATTATATTCGCCTTCCAGGAATTTCCCGCGGCTGATGACCATGTCTATTTCATCAGCGCCCTGCTGAACGGCAAATTTTGTATCACGGATCTTGATATCACGTGGTGCTTGTCCGCTCGGAAAAGCCGTTGAAACCGAAGCGACTTTTACGCCTGAACTCCCAAGTGCCAGCTTCGCTGTTTTAACCATTGAGGGATACACACATACGGCCGCAACAGTAGGCAGGCCTTCAAATGCATCGTGCAGGTGATTGGCTTTGTAACACATTTGCTTCACCTTGCCTTCCGAATCTTTTCCTTCCAGTGTCGTAAGATCGATCATATTAAGCGTCAGCAAAAGGCCATTCATTTTTGTTTCGTTTTTGATGCTGCGCTTGGTGAATCGTGAAGCCCGTTCGATGATACCTACCTGGTCGACCCTTGGGGACTGGCTGAAATCGGGCTGATATGAAATTATTTTTTCCGGCATAGTCAATGTTGTAAGGTTCAAATTTAAGGTAAATGCCTTTTAAAACGCAAAATGCGTGACAAAGCGAATATTGTCTTAACTTTTAACCCCGAACAAGTTCAAAAGGTTCAAGAGGTTCAAAAGTTCAAGGTGTTTTTGAACATTTTAAACTTTTGAACCTCTTGAACCTTTTAAACTTTTAATATGCGAATACCCGAATCAGAAATGATACTCGACAAACGTGGCGCCATTTATCATATCGGCGCAAGGCCCGAAGAGATCGCCGGAACGGTGATATTGGTGGGGGATCCCGACAGGGTACCAGTGGTGAGCAAACACTTCGATTCAATCGAATTCAAATTGCAGCATCGTGAATTCATTACACACACAGGATATATCGGTAAAAAAAGGATCACCGTTTTGAGCACGGGCATCGGTCCCGACAATATCGACATCGCCATGAACGAGCTGGATGCATTGGTAAACATTGATCTCGAAACAAGAACATTAAAACCTGCACTCACATCACTCAACATTCTGCGTTTCGGCACATCAGGCTCGCTTCGCGAAGAAATACCTGTCGATAGTTTTGTAGCTGGTACACATGGACTAGGTTTTGATAACGTCATGCATTTTTATAAGATACCTAATACACCCGGTGAGAATAATATCATCCATGCTTTCAAAGGACATACGGACCTATCGGTTGGCCATGTGATCCCATATATATATGAAGGATCATCCTCACTGTTGAATTTATTTAATGAAGGATATTACCAGGGAATAACCGTTGGTTGCCCCGGCTTCTATGGGCCACAGGGAAGGATACTCAGACTGGAACTTGCTTACCCGGGATTGATTGACAAACTCACTTCTTTCAGGTACGAAGATCATTTCATTTCGAATTTTGAAATGGAATCCTCGGCCATTTATGGATTAGGAAAAGCGTTGGGGCATCAATGTATCAGTTTGAATGCTATCGTTGCAAACCGTGTGGTGAAAGAGTTTTCGAAAGATAGTGGCTTTGCGGTAGAGAAGTTAATTCAGCAGACTTTGAATATTATTTCTGACAAACTTTAATGGATAATTTTATAATGCATAATGGATAATTTACTTTCGAACTGAAATTGTTCCATTACTCTTAGTATTTCCAACCTGAGGCATTATCAATTATCCATTGTAAAATTATCCATTAAATAACACCATCCAAAACAAACTACTATGCTAAAAGCTAAGCTGCTGCTCACTTTCCTTCTATTGGGCTGCTTCTCATTGCCTTCTTTTTCCCAGGAAACTTTCCCGGTAAACGGTGTCGCCGACAAACGGACGGGCACTTATGCATTTACCAATGCCACCATTGTCAAGGATTCAAAAACTACTTTGCAATCTGCCACATTGCTTATTCGTGAAGGCCGCATCATCGAGGTAGGCAATAAGGTGAACATCCCATCTGACGCGATCCTGATCGATTGCAAAGGAAAATTCATCTATCCTTCTTTCATTGATATCTTCAGTGATTACGGTATTGCGGTACCGCAACGGCCGCAGGGAAATTTCAACTTTTTTGCGCCGGCTCAACTCACCAGTAATACCAAAGGCGCTTATGGCTGGAACCAGGCCATCAAGTCGCAGGTCAATGCTGATGAGCTTTTCAACAACGATGATAGTAAAGCAAGGCCATTGCGGGAACAGGGATTTGGCTCGGTGCTTACCCATCAGAAGGATGGTATTGCCCGTGGCACCGGATCATTTGTAAGCCTTGCCAACAAAAGCGAGAACCTTACTATCATGCTGCAAAAAGCTGCCAGTTTCTATTCTTTCAATAAAGGGAGCAGCACGCAATCATACCCGGGAAGTATGATGGGTTCGATCGCTTTGCTGCGCCAGACATTTCTGGATGGACAATGGTATAAAGAAATGCTGAAACAAGGCGGCAAGCCTGCTACTGAAGGTGTTAACCAAAGTCTGCTGGCATGGAATGAAAACCTTTCGTTGCCACTGATATTTGATGCAGGTGACAAATGGAATGATCTTCGTGCAGACCGGATCGGCGATGAGTTTGGCGTACAGTTCATCATCAAGGCCGGAGGAAATGAATACCAGCGCATGAGCGAAATGAAAGATACAAAAGCGGGCTTTATCCTTTCGCTCAATTTTCCGCAGGCGATGGATGTAGATGATCCAAACGACGCAAGATTCGTAAGCCTTGCCGATTTAAAGAACTGGGAAATGTCCCCTTCAAATCCTGCAGCTTTTGAAAAAGCAGGGATCGATTTCTGTTTTACCACTGCTGACCTTCGCGACAGCAAACAATTTTTGGCGAATGTTCGCAAAGCGATCGAATATGGATTGAGCGAATCGAAAGCCTTAGATGCGTTGACAAAATCACCGGCAACAATGATCGGTTTTTATGGAGCATTGGGCAGTATAGAGCCGGGTAAGATCGCGAGTTTTTTAATTACCAACGGGCCTGTATTTGCAGAAAAAACAAGCATTTTACAAAACTGGGTACAGGGAGAAAAATATGTTGTGAAAGATGAAATTGCTTCCGAACTAAAAGGCACTTACAATTTGCAGCTGACTACTACCAGTGGCAACAAGGCTTATACATTAGAAGTAAAAAGCAGCAATGCTGCCGATGTTTATGCAAAAGACACTGTGGCCGCTAAATTTTCTTTTGATGGAAAAATGGTGAAAATAAATTTCAACGAAACAAAAAAAGGAAAGAAAGGGTATCGGCTGAGCGGGGTAAACAATGGCAAAGAATGGAATGGAACAGGCACCGATAGCAGCGGCAATAATATAGTATGGACTGCCGCATTTGTAAAAGATGCTATAGCAAAAACAGACAGCTCGAAGAAAAAAACAGCACCATCTATTGGTAAACTCACTTATCCTAACATGAGTTATGGCTGGGATGAAATGCCGAAGGCACAAAACATGCTGATCAAAAATGCAACCGTGTGGACGAGTGAAAAAGAAGGTGTATTGCAGAATACGGATGTGCTGGTACAGAATGGAAAAATTAGTGCTGTCGGCAAAAACCTGGCAGTTGGAAATGCAGTGGTGATCGATGGTACAGGTAAACATCTTACGGCGGGTATCATTGATGAACATTCGCATATCGCGGCAGCTTCTATCAATGAAGGTGGGCAGTCGGTGACTTCGGAAGTACGTATCGGTGATAATCTTGATCCTGATGATATTGATATTTATCGCCAGCTGAGCGGCGGTGTCACTACATCTCACATCCTTCATGGAAGTGCCAATACCATCGGCGGACAAACACAGTTGATCAAATTGCGTTGGGGAGCTGATGACAACGAACTTAAATTTAAAGGTGCAGATGGATTTATCAAGTTTGCCCTTGGCGAAAATGTAAAGCGTACGCCTGCTCAAAATAATAATCGTTTCCCGGATAGCAGGATGGGTGTGCAGCAGGTACAGGAAGATGCATTCACGAGGGCAAAAGATTATGAAACGCAGCTCAAAGGTCCGAATGCAAGGTTCACCCGCAGGGATCTCGAACTGGATGCTTTGGTAGAGATCATGAATAAAAAACGGTTCATCACCTGCCATAGCTATGTGGCGAGTGAGATCATTGAAACGATGCGGATGGCAGAGAAATTCGGGTTTACAGTAAATACTTTTACACATATTCTTGAAGGATATAAAGTTGCTGATAAGATGAAAGCGCATGGTGCCAATGCCAGCACTTTCAGCGATTGGTGGGCATACAAGATGGAAGTACAGGATGCGATCGCTTACAATGCGGGCATCATGCATGGAGTAGGATTGAATGTTGCGATCAACAGCGATGATGCTGAAATGGCCCGCAGGCTCAACCAGGAAGCGGCCAAGAGCATCAAGTACAGCGGCATGAGTGAAGAAGATGCTTTGAAGATGGTAACGATCAATCCTGCGGTGATGCTGCACATTGATAAACAAGTGGGAAGTATCAAAGCTGGTAAAGATGCCGATCTCGTTTTGTGGAACAACAACCCGTTAAGCGTTTACGCGGTAGCGGAAAAAACGATCGTGGATGGCACACTATATTTTGACAGGGAAAGAGATAAACAATTGCGCCAGCAGATCCTGACTGAAAGGAACCGTATCATTCAGAAAATGCTGGAAGAGAAAAAAGGCGGTGGCGCTACAATGCCGGCTACGCCTAGCTTCAGGAAGGTGAATGAATGTGAGGACCATATGCATAAACATGGTTTGCTGGTGGAAGATTAAACCTCCAGCAAAACCTCCAGCAAAACCTCCAGCTAAAGCTGGAGGACATTGAGCTAAAGCTGGAGGATATTGAGCTAAAGCTGGAGGACATTGAGCTAAAGCTGGAGGAGATTGAGCTAAAGCTTGAGGACATTGAAATATAACTAAGGAAATTGAAAATTCTAAATAAATTCTAATGAAAAAATATATCATCCTATTCCTGTTATTCGCCGGATCGAAAGGCTTCGCACAGGATAACATTTCACCGGCACCGGTTTACAAAGGTTTGCTGTTTATAAAGAACGCAACCGTTCATGTGGGCAATGGCCAGGTGCTGGAAAACACTAACATACAGGTAAGCAATGGAAAAATAGAAAAGATCGGCGCCAATCTTCCCATACCAGTAGATGATGTTAAAGTGTTTGATGCCACAGGAAAACATGTGTACCCTGGCCTGATACTATCCAATACCAACATAGGTTTGAGAGAAATAGGCAGCCAGGTAAAAGGCAGCAATGATTACAATGAGATCGGAGAACTGAACCCGAATGTGCGGAGTATTGTGGCTTATAATGCGGACAGTAAGATCATCAATACTTTGCGCAGCAACGGAATCTTATTCGCGAATATCGCCCCACAAGGATCACTGCTTGCAGGCACGAGCAGCGTAGTACAATTTGATGCCTGGAACTGGGAAGATGCAGTATACAATATGGACGACGGGATGCATTTTTATATGCCATCGTTATTGGTGCGCCCAAACAGGTTTCGTCAGAATGCCGGCCCCGACAGCGATCCATTGAAAGAAGCATTGGACAGGATTGAAACGGTGAAGAATTTTTTCAGGGACGCAAAAGCATATTCAGCGCATACCGGTGACCGTAATACAACCAACCTTAAACTGGCTTCTGCCAAAAAATTATTCAGCAAAGAACAGCGATTATTCATTCATTGCAATACAGTAAAAGAAATGCTGGTGGCCATCGATTTTGTAAAAGAATTCGGTTTTAATGTAACGGTTGTCGGCGGTAGTGAAAGTTTTCAGATCGCTTCTTTATTAAAACAAAATAATATCTCTGTTATCCTGCAACAAATATTCAGCCTGCCTACAAGTGATGATGATGATGTGGACCAGCCATTTAAAACTCCGGCAACTTTACAAAAAGCGGGTGTGTTATTCGCGCTCACTGACGAAGATGGACAAACCACCGGCCGCAACCTGATGTTCAATGCCGGGCAGGCAGCCGCCTACGGACTCAGCAAAGAAGAAGCTTTACAGGCCATCACGTTGAATGCCGCTAAAATATTGGGCATCGCGGATAAAACCGGTAGCATTGAAGTTGGAAAAGATGCGAACATGATCATCAGCAACGGAGATATACTGGATATGAAAACAAGCGTAGTTACCAAAGCATTCATCCAGGGAAGAGATATCGACTTGAATGATAAGCATAAGGAGTTGAATGAAAAATACAAGAAAAAATACGGCATCAAATAAGAAATAAGAAACAAATAATAAGGAATAAGAAAGTGGGAACTCTTTGATAGACTTCAAGCTATTAAAGAGTTCCCACTTTCTTATTTTTTATTTCTTATTTTTTATTTCTTATTCCTTATTTCTTATTCGCCGCTGCTTTAGCCTCAATCATCCTCATATGTTTCGCGTCCTGCAAAAATTCGGAGGCGAATATGAATTCGTTCAGTTGTTGGTTATCAGAGAAAATAATTTCCTGGCTGTTGCCGGTCCATTCTTTTTTACCATTCACCATGTAGAGGATATTATCGCCGATCTCCATCACACTGTTCATATCGTGGGTGTTGATCACGGTAGTAATGTTGAATTCTACCGTGAGTTCCTTGATCAGTTTATCGATCACCATGGATGTCTTAGGGTCCAGGCCGGAGTTCGGCTCATCGCAAAAAAGATATTTTGGATTGAGTACGATCGCCCTTGCGATACCAACCCTTTTTTTCATACCGCCGCTTATCTCCGCAGGGAATTTTTTATTCGCGTCTTTAAGGTTTACTCTTTCCAATACTTCATTCACACGCTTCATCTTAGTCGTGTTATTATCGTTTGTAAACATATCCAGCGGAAACTTAATATTGTCTTCCACTGTCATGCTATCAAACAAAGCAGAACCCTGAAACAGCATTCCTATTTGCTGGCGCAAAAGTTTACGTTCTTCTTCCACCATATCGGTAAAGTTCACCCCATCGTAAATGATCTCACCTTCGTCGGGCTCAAACAATCCTACCAGGCATTTTTGCAGCACAGTCTTACCACTACCGCTCGTGCCGATGATGAGATTAGTTTTGCCCGTTTCCATCACATGGCTTACACCATCGAGAACGACTTTATCGCCAAAGCTTTTTCGTAAATCTTTAAATTCAATCATAAAAAAAGTTCAAAAGGTTCAAGAAGTTCAACAGTTCAAAAGGTTTAAAAGGTCTTTTAGAACAGAACGTTTTGAACGTTTTGAACTATTGAACCTTTGGAACATTACAGTAGCGCTGCCGCCAGAATATAATCTGACAACAAAATAACGATACAGGTCACTACCACAGATTTGGTACTGCTACGGCCGATCTCCAAAGAACCACCGGTTACATAATATCCAAAATATGCCGGTATACTGCTGATAAAAAATGCGAATGTATAAGCCTTTATCAGGGCGAATGTGACGTTAAAGGGCATGAAGGATTCCATCAAACCTTTATCAAATGTGTCTGTTGAAAGGATTCCTGCTGCTGAACCGGCAAATCGTCCGCCATAGATCCCCAGCACCATCGCCAGAATAACCATCAGCGGAATCGTAACCAATGCAGCCGCGATCTTTGGCATAACGAGGTATGTTTTTGTATTGATACCCATGATCTCCAGCGCATCAATCTGTTCACTCACCCTCATGTTCCCTAATTCGCTGGCGATCTTACTACCGATCACACCGGCCAGTACGATACAAACCAATGTTGGTGCAAATTCCAGTATTACCGTGTCCCGCACGATCTGGGCAATAGTGCTTTTGGAGATCAGCGGGCTCACCAACTGATAAGCCGTCTGCACTGTACTCACCGCACCCATGAACAGCGAAATGATGCTCACGATGCCCAACGATCCCACACCGATATCGGCACATTGGTGCATGAATTCCTTCCAGTAAAGTTTGGCATTTTCAGGCTTACTGAACATGCCTTTCAGCATAAGGAGATATTTGCCTAAGTGTGTAAAAAAATTCATTTCGCTCGATTTGCGGGTTTATTGTTGTTACGGGTGGCGGGTTACGGGTTGAAACATCTAACCCATAACCCGTAACCCGCCACCTTTTAATACATTTATTATGCCGTAGTTTTCGGGCCACGCTTCCACCACTTGCTTTTACGCATTTCTTCCTTAGCATCCGTTTTGGTCTTACCCTGTGCATCCACTACTGCTATCACCACCATGTTGTAGATACTGCGTATGCTGCTGCCTAATTGCAATACATGAACCGGTTTGTTCAGGCCCAGCAAAATAGGGCCGATGCTATCCGCTCCACCTACTTCCTGCAAAAGATTATAAGCAATATTACCTGCTGCCAGGTTCGGGAATATCAATGTATTCACATCCCCATTCACCAATTCGGTAAAAGGATAATTCTCTTTTAAAATTTCTTTGTTGAAAGCCAGGATCCCCTGCATTTCACCATCACAAACCAGATCGGGGTCTTTTATTTTTACCAACTCACGGGCTTTACGTACCAATGCCGCTTCAGGAGAATCGCTGCTGCCGAAATTGGAATAGGAAAGCATCGCCACTTTAGGAACGATATTGAATTGTTTCACTTCTTTTGCCACCAGCAAAGTGATCTCTGCAAGTTCCTCCGCGGTCGGATTGAAATTGACCGTGGTATCTGCCAGGAAAAGCGGGCCACGTTTGGTGAATAACAGATACATGCCGGCGATCTTTTTCACGCCCGGCTCTGTACCGATGATCTGCAATGCAGGCCTGATAGCATCCGGGTAATTCCGGCTCAATCCGCTGATCATACAATCGGCAATGCCGGTTTCCACCATCATACAACCGAAGTGATTACGTTCCCGCATAGCTTTATAAGCTTCGTATCGGTTGACACCTTTACGCTGGCGTTTTTCAAAAAACACATCTGCAAACTGCCTGCGCAATTCTTCTGTATCATCCCCTTTCGGGTCTATGATCGGCATATCATCCAGGTCGATGGAATTCAGTGCCGCGATCTTTTTTATTTTTTTCTCATCACCTAACAGTATCGGGTACCCGATTTTTTCATCCTGCACCAATTGCGCCGCTTTCAACACTTTTGCATTTTCAGCATCGGCAAAAACAACACGCTTAGGGTCTCTCCTCGCCTTATTACCGATAACACGGCTGAGCTGGTTGTCGAGACCAAGTCGTTTATTCAGTTCGATTTCATAAGCCGCCCAATCCGTGATCTGCTGGCGGGCTACTCCACTTTCCATGGCAGCTTTAGCTACCGCCGGAGCTACCGTTGCAAGCAACCTTGGATCCACCGGCTTAGGAATGATATAATCTGCGCCAAAGGCGATGTTCTTTTCGTTATAGGCAAGATTCACGATATCCGGAACAGTAGTTTTGGCCAGTTCTGCCAAAGCCTTTACTGCAGCCAGTTTCATGGCTTCATTGATCTGCGTGGCACGCACATCCAAAGCACCGCGGAAAATGTAAGGAAAGCCCAATACATTATTCACCTGGTTAGGATAATCGCTTCTTCCCGTTGCCATGATGAGGTCTTTGCGGGAAGCTACCGCCAGTTCGTACGTGATCTCCGGATCGGGATTCGCCATCGCAAATACGATCGGGTTCTTAGCCATCGATTTCACCATTTCAGGCGTCACCACATTGCCTACACTCAATCCTACAAATACGTCCGCATCTTTCAATGCTTTCGCCAGGTCGTAATCTTTATATTTTTCTTCAACAGTGAATTGTTGTTTGAGCTCTTCAATATCCTTACGCCCTTTGTGTAACACGCCATCTTTGTCAAACAAAATAAAGTTGGAAGGTTTTGCGCCCAGCGATGCATATAATTTTATACAAGCCATCGCGGCAGCGCCTGCGCCATTGATCACAAACTTTACCTTATCGATCTTTTTCTTTTGTATCTCCAATGCATTCAGCAAAGCTGCAGAGGAAATGATGGCAGTTCCATGCTGATCATCGTGCATCACTGGAATATTACATTTCGCCCGCAATTCCTGCTCGATATAAAAACATTCGGGAGCTTTGATATCTTCGAGGTTGATGCCGCCAAAAGTTGGTTCCAATGCTTTTACAATCTCTACAAATTTCACCGGATCCGTTTCGTTGATCTCGATATCGAATACATCTATATCCGCAAATATTTTAAACAAAACCCCCTTCCCTTCCATCACAGGTTTGCTGGCACCGGGACCTATATTTCCCAATCCCAGTACGGCGGTACCATTGCTGATCACCCCTACCAGGTTTCCTTTTGCGGTGTATTTATAAATATCGTCAGGATTGGCGGCTATCTCTTTACAGGGTTCTGCTACGCCGGGTGAGTATGCAAGCGAAAGGTCGCGTTGGGTTTTTGCTTCTTTGGTCGGGATGACCTCAATCTTACCTGGCCTGCCCTTGGAGTGATATTCTAATGCCTGTTGTTTTCGAAGTTCTTTTGACATAAATCTTTTTATGTATGATGTATGATGTATGATCTATGATGTTGTTCTATTAGAAAACATCGTTTCAGTCAGCAATCGAAGACTGTAAAATCATAAATCTCTCCCTGGCCTATATAATATCACTGAGAAACCAGGAATTAAGGCTGCAATTTAGTCAATTTAGCTTTGGTAATACTGAAAGATGTAGGATATAAGATGTAGGATGCCCGTCCGGCTGAATGCCGTTCGGACGGGTATGATTTGCTCTGACCGGAAATCATTTTGGTAATATGAACGACGTTCGATTTGAAAGACATCATACATCATACATTACACATCATACATAACCATCTGTATTTCAGCTCGCTTTAGCCTTAAATCCCCATGTGATGGCAAAATCTGCTACAATATTTTCTTCTCTATCCTTGCCAACGGCTCTCACGGTAACGGAAACGCTTTTTCCAGAAGACATCGCTTCGTTCACAACCTGCTGGATACGGCTGCCTTCGTCGCAGGTAAATGTGGTGATGCCGGTAGCTTTTTTGATGAAATTGGCTTCCATTTTCAGTACCAGCATGCTCACCGCTGGTTTTTGTTCAAAAGTGCTGGCCATTGCCAGAACGCCGGTGCTCATTTCGGCAGCCATCGACAGACAGGCGAAATACGTACTGCGAAAAGGGTTTTTTGAGAACCATTTGTAAGGAACCGTCACCAAACATTTTTCTTCATCTACATACCGAACCCGAATTCCGCTAAAGAAAGCGCTGGGCAATTTTGTCAGCAAAAAAAAGCGAAACTTGAAGGGATGTGTTACTAACTGGAGAAACCTGGGGCTCATTTTGTTTTTTTTATTACACGAATTAAAGCGAATTACACGAATTGACGAAGAATAGTTGGAGGATAATGGATAATGGATAATGGATAATGGATAATGGATAATGGATAATGGATAATGGATAATGGATAATGGATAATGGATAATGGATCGTAGCGAAGAACTTAGCGAACTGCCATCGTTGTGAACGACCAGTTACCTGCAACCGGCAACCTCTTACGACAACTAAAATTAAAAAAGCTCCTTGTACTAAAAGGAGCTCAAATTATATAACGCTAACAACTAACATCTATCATCTAACAACTATTTCGTTCCGTACATCGCAGGATCCAGTGCATGGGGCGTCCACATTTCGAGAAATGACTGTACTTTTTGCTGACTGTAACTTTTGCCCCCATCTTCCAGGTATTCGCTGTTTTGTGTATGGATGCGTTCCCCTTTTTCATTTAGAATGATGAAAGAAGGAAACCCGAAACGCTGCGGGTACCCAAGTTTAGCCAGGGTGGCTTTGTTCTCATTTTCTTTGCTGTAATTGAGGTGATACCATACGTAAGATGATTTTATTACCGAATCGATCTTTGGATCAGCCTTCGCGAAGCGGGCAAATTCGATGCACCATTTGCACCAGTTGCCACCGGCTTGTACCAATACATATTTATGTTCGGCTTTTGCTTTGGCAACAGCAGCTGCAAGATCTTTTTCCGCATCTGCAGCAGGGTTGTATAGTTTGGTTTCCTGTGCCAGTAATATGTTTACGGAGAGAATAAGTGTGAGCAGGAGGGTGAGTTTTTTCATAGCACAAAATTAGGGGTTATTACACGAATTGATACGAATTGCACGAATTAGCGTTGTAGATACGTGCCTGTGGCGCGTACGACATTCGTGCAATTTGTACAATTCGTGTAATCCGTCCAAATCCGTGTAATGAAAACTATTGTTTGTCAATATCCACGATCGTTGCCACCACGCTGTTCTGATCAGCCGCTGTTTTAAAATAGATGCTTCCATTCGCGCTATTGCTGAACGAAACATTCTTGATCGCATTCGCAGCTACCGCTTCATTTACCTTTGCCGCAAAATCAGCTTGTGTGCTGGCGTTGATCGCATCATTCAGTTTTTTATAATCCAGTTCGTTCTTGCTCACTACGATCGCCATGATCTCTTTGTTGCCGATATCATCCGCCTGGATGGATTCTTTGCGGGGAAATAACCTGTAGCCAGTGATGCCGCAATAAGCGGAATGGATCGGTTTGTATGGAAACAGCACAGTGCTTTTTCCTTCGATAGGCGTGAAAATATAGATATAACATTCCAGCGCATTCTTGATCTCCATCTTGAATTTCGTGCCTTTTTTGATCGGTGCAACTGTATGAAAAATGTTGCCGGTTCCCGCTTTCAGCGCAATAGGTTGTTTGTTTTCATTGTTGATCAACCCCACAGTACATTCAAAAGCGACATTGAGTGCGGCGCCTCTTTTTGCCAGTGGATCCAAACCATAGGCTTCTCTTACAAATTCTTTAAAATCGCCGTAGCGCACATATGCCAGGCCGTTTTGCCCCCATTGCGGGCCCCAGCTGTTCATGATCTGGAAAGCGCCACCTTCTACCCTGTCGTCGTACCCGATCACACACATGGCGTGGCCGCCAAAGCCCATCTGCTGGCGATCTTCGCCGCTGGGGTGCCATACTTTCTGCCCCATCATTTCCTGCATGAAAGAGCCACCTACCATCATACCGATCACTACCGGTGCATCTTTGGCAAGATGTTCTTTGATAGCACGGATATTGATACCGTTCACATCATCGCTTTCTGTAAGGCGATGAAAGCCGTGGATCTTGTTGGCAGATGCTTCCTGCAATAAAGAATTGCTTGCCTGCCTGCTGCAATCATTTTCATCGTATTGAAAATTTTCCATTTTCACAGCGCCCTTTGTCTGCATGAATTCCATTGCCCGCTGGATGTACGAACCCTGGCAATCTTCCAACGCGATATTGTTGTAGAGGAATGCCGGGCTGTATGCCAGCTGATCTGGCGGAGTGCGTGTGCTGGCGGCTTCCAGCACGGTACGTGCGGCATAAGCGCTGCTCCAGGCCACGCAGCTTCCCTGCTTGCCCTGATCGCCACGTTGCGGGGCAAAAGCCGCCAGTGATACGGCTTCCGGCAACGGATTTTTTGTATTATCATCTTCCAGCCCTTCGTATACTTTCGCTTTTTTGAATTCTTCCGGACTATAATTATACCCGCTTTGCGAAAAAAGATTTTGCACGATCGAACCGGCACCGCCACCCATATTTTTAAAAACAAAATAACCACCCACAGCCAATACGATCAGCACGATCATTCCCTTACCGCCTTTGAAAAGACTGAACAGTAGGGGCAAAAAAGCGATCAGTCCGCCGCCCATGCCGCCACCGCCTGTATTGCGGCCGCCGCCACCACCGGAATTATCATTGTAATCTTCCTGTTCATTTGGATCATCATCCACCATACGAAGTGCCATAGTCAGTAATTTTAGTAATTAAATGTACAGTTATAATTTATAAATGCACAGTATCCCTTGTGAGATTTTTTGTTGAATAAAAATAGTTTGTACCTTGTAGCAGCCACTTAAACCTGACCTATGAAAATATTATACCGCATCTTCTTTTTTTCTTTTTTTTCCGCATTCATTTTTTATTCCTGCAAGCAGGATGATCCGCCGATGTCTGGCAAATTTTGCTGGCAATTAATAGATCCTGCCGGAAACCCGCTGAATATCGTATGCAACAAAACCGCCGCGGAAATGAATGCCGCATACGGCAACCCCTGCGCTTATTATAAGTATGACGAAAAATTTTGCTGGCTGGTCAATGATTCCCTGTTTTTCAAAGATATGCCTGAAGATGGGGTACGGCAGGCCATGAACTGTTTTTGGCAAAAACCGAATTATACAGCGGTAAAAGTAGGTTGCGATTATTGTATGAAATTCTACCACCGGCTGAAGAAAACGTACAAACCTGGCAATACATTCACCTATTCAACTATCACGCTGCAACAATTTTGCGGCGATACGGCACAAAAACTTTTTCCTGGCAGGCAGATCATAGAGAAGGAAACGGCAGATTCGTTGATCGTGAGGCAGTTTAGCGGAGATGGGATACAATGGTAAGATCAATGGATAATTTTATAATGGATAATGGATAATCTTTTCAACTGAAGTTCCTTCAAGAAATGAAAGGCTTGTGCCTGGAAGCATTATCCATTATAACATTATCCATTATTCAATCACCTGATTCCTCAGCAGATCCTCAAACACAGCGGCGTTTCGACTACATTGGTAACCTTCCCTACTATTACTTCCATGATTCCACCAGTAAGGCGCCGCCGCGTGTTCTCCTGACCTGCGGCGTACAACATTAACCGATCTTCCCAAAAGCATTAATGAATGCCCACCGGTGCATTTGTGTTTTACGGCTTTTAGATTTGCATTTGTGAAAGGGAATTGGTAGTATTGGGGTGCCGTAACCTTATGCTCTTCACTGGAGATTAGTTTTTTTCAATAAACATACTTGTATTTACGAAGCCGGAGGTGGAGTTCGTATATTTTTTTAACTAAGTGCTGCATAGAGATTTAAAAAAATATACGCAAGGACAGAAGGAGGATTGGTTTCATATATTTATCAGTTAGGTGCAATACTGTTGAACATTAACCAATAAAACTAATATGACAATTACAATCTTAGGAATAATTATTTCGGCTATTGTTTCCACAATATTTAGTGACAAAATCATTGACGCATTTGGCATTTTTCTTTCAAGGATTGACCTTCCTCACCAAACGAAACTTGAGGGTGATTGGAAAGCAATATTTACAATTAAGGAAAATGAAATAATTAGTAGTTATGAAGAACGGATATTAATTGTGAAACGACTTGGCACGCTGTATGGATATAAAATCGAAAACGTGAATTCAACAGTAGAGTCTAAAATTAGTAGGAAAACTATTAGGGTAAGAGCCAGGATAATTGACAATCGTTACTTAACCGGATATTGGTTTAACCCAAATAAAAATTCCAGACACCATGGCTCCTTTCAGTTACTAGTTGAACTTTCCGGAAAAAAGATGTCTGGAATTTGGACTGGCTATAGTGAAACAAAAAACAAAATTCACGAGGGTGACTGGATTTGGGAAAAAAATACTCAGAGGTAAGTACTGCACCTAACATTGGTATTGCTGCAAGCATTTTGGACACACCCTAATAAATTAAACCCTTGCATATGGATGAAATAGAAAAAATAAAACGGACGATACACTACTATGAAATCAGTTTTGATTTTTTAGATGATTTTTTACCAGATGATGGAGACCAATTCAGAGAAATATTTATGATTATTATTTCTCTTGCAAAAACCAGAGCTAATATTCGTTACCAAGAATTTGGTGAAAAATCTATTTTCATCCAAGATGTAAAAATTGAGCCAGCAAATAAATTGGTAATTGGTAAACTTCGTTGTGTCCGTAGTGATATATTACCGGAAATAATGAACAAAAAAACAGACGAGGCCCGTGGAATAGAAGCAAAAGATGAAGAAGGGCTTGTTGAAACAACACATTTTGTTATTGACTTTTCAAAGAAAACAAAAAAGCTTGCAATTGAGTATAATCAATTTGGTGCGAAGGTTACAGACTTTGTACACTACTTACAAAATATAGGAATAAATAAGAAGGCTTTAAAAACGGTTGGGTTTACTCCAATCGTAAAAAACGAGTTATCAAAACTCCAAGACAGAATAAAACGATGTTCAGAGTTTATAGTTAAGGTTCACAAAGACAACATAGAAGAAATTAAAGCACTTGACGACAATGTATATTCAGCATTGAAAGCGTCAATGGACCACTTTCATAGCGATTATGCAACCCTAATTTTGAAATTTGACTACAGGCAAAGGCAGGAAACAAAAGAAATTAATAAAAGCATTTTCAATATTGTACGTAAATTAGTAAAGGATAAAACTAAAACCGAACTCTTCAATACTTTATCTGTTAAAGCAGAAGATAGCGACAAAAACGAACTGTTAGAAAATTTTGATTTGCTTGTAGACAAAGTGAGAAGCGAAATATCTGTTGAAAAGAAAAAGCGTTATAGAACTGTAGTTTCTATTGATATTTTCGAGAAAATAAAATCAGAACTCATAAAGAAAAAGATTTAGTGAAAGCATTTGATAAAACTATAGACACATACTTTTCATATCCAATACTATTCGATATAGTATTGGCAGCAATAGTATGGATTTGTTCAGCCAATTTTTCTATAATTGATTTTAAACTTGTAGACAAAACAAATCAGATAAATATTTTACCATACATCATTAGTGCAGATGTTTCTCTTGCAGGTTTTATACTTGCGGCTTTGACTATAATAGTGACGTTTAAATCTAATTTAAAAGCAAAGGGTATTGAAGATGCCGATAACGCTTTAGAGATGATTTTTTCATCCAAACATTATGAAAGCATTATAAAAGTGTTCAAGAAATCGCTTGTTGAATTTGTGCTTTGCTTTACTGTTTTGTTTTTTGTTTGGGCTTCCACAGACAACTTTAATATAAAAACAATAAATAAAATTATAGTTACAGGAATACTTCTAACCAGTTTTGCTATTATTCGTAGTCTTTATGTTTTATTTGTCGTGTTAGACTTAGACAAACATAAACACTCTGACTAAAAACAGGCAGCTTAATAATGCAGATATGCCAGCAGCCAACATTGGGTCCTGTTCAAGTTAGGCTTGACATTGTTGCATCAGCTAATTTTCAAAACCCAGCTTCAGTTCCAGCAGACGAATATCTATCAGCTTTTGTACTTAACTTCAACAATGCATTTTCAATCAGCAGCGCTCATCGGGAAACGGAATTTTATTCCCAACCTGCATAAAGCCCTGCTCGTTAGTGGCAATGGCAAGACAAACTTCAAACATTTAAAAAGTACCATGACAGAAATCAACTGGGACCCACTATTTGACAAAGACTTTGCAGACGAAAGCATTCTTTCTGCAGCTAAAAAGCGACAAATAAAAAATATCCTGAAATCCTATGTTAGTGCATACGACCCTTTCTCTGAATTAATACAGAATTCAATGGATGCCGTTGATATTAGGTTAACAAAACTTAAAGAAGATGGCTACAAGAAAAGAATCTCCATAACAATTGATTTAAAAAATAATTCTTTCAGCATTACTGATAACGGAATCGGATTTAATAATCAAGAATTCAAATCTTTTTTAGCACCAAATATTTCATTTAAGGATGGAACGAAAACAAGAGGACATAAAGGTGTTGGTTCAACTTATATTGCCTTCGGCTTTAATTTTTTACAATTAGGTACAAAAACAGAAGAAGGTGAAATAGTTGCAGAAATGACAAATGGACGAAACTGGGTTGAAGATAATGAAGGCATTGTTACAAAACCTACTGTCAAGTCTTCAACCATAATTCATTTGCCATTCAAAGATGTTGACAGAGGAGCAACATTTACAATCAGGTTCGGGGGAGATGCTACAAGACCTAAAAATATAAATTATTTTAGTGCTGATACTGCTCAACAATGGCTGCATATATTATTAGTTAAAACGCCGCTTGGAAATATTGACTTCTTTAATAAAAACCCAAATAAAACTTATGTCAATTTAGAAGTTATTGATGCCTCTGGAAATAGAACGGAAGTAAAAAATGAAGCAGCAGATTATGTTTATCCACACCTGAAAATTCAAGCATCAGCAAATCTTAGAGATGTTACGGACTATCAACAGAAATTAATAAATGATGGAAAGCCCGTTGGCGATTTGCCATCTCGATTCACCAGACTAAATGGAATTTTTGAATATTTCAATTCTGAAGATTTAAAAACGGTTCCAACCAACAAGCTCAATGAAGAACATAAAAAACTAATTGACGAATACCAAATAACTGCATACGGATACTTTTGTTATTCAACAGACATTTGGGATGAGCTAAACGACAAAGTCGTAAAACTTAGAAAAGGTATTCGTTTACTTCGTGGCGGCTTGCAGCTTGCAAATAACTTTATGACACAAGGTGACTTGATTGCAATTCCTCTTACGTCAAATATTGGTTATCAAAACCAGGCTCATATTTTAGTTCTCTTTACAAATGCAGACCCGGACTTAGGAAGAAAAGGTTTTCAACCTGAATTAAAAGAACTTGGCGAAATTGTTTCTGTAGGCATTGTCAATCGGTTTAAAAAATGGAGACAGTTACTAAAAGTTGACACAGGTGCAAGACCCAATATTGCAAGTAGTGACGATGTTTTTAACTGGATTAATCAGCAAACTAAATATGAGGAAACGCATCCTCTTGTAATCAAAAATGAAAACTTTTTTGCTCCTATAAATGAAATTTCCATTACATCTATTCCACAGTCAGAGCAAGATGTAATTGTTTTATTTAACCAACTATTAGCCGGCGGTGTAATTCGTGGTATTAAATTACTTGCGACAGACCAGAAAAAACAATATGATGGTGTTTTCAAATATTATATCAAAGAGCCAATAAGCAACCACATCTTTGATAAAGTTAAAAACCCTCTTGGTGTTCAAGAACTTGAGAACAAAGCGGATTATAATTCACGACCTTGGATATTAGAATATAAATACAGTGTTGATGGCTTAATTAGAGAGTTTGACAATGAAGAAAAAAAGGAAAATGAAATCAATCTTGTTATAGCATGGGAAACTGGCGAACTATGGAGAAAAAACTATCAAGTAACATCATTGCTGGACATTGTCAATCTTCATCATAGAGAATTTCACGGTTTGACACATGTATTTAATTCTGCGACTACAAAATTTTTTGCAATTATTCTATCCGAATTAGTGGAGTACTTAAATAACTTTGACAAGTCCCAACAGACACAAAAACAGAAATACGTAGACGAGTAATGACAAGCCGCATGCCACTAACATGGGTGTTGTGCAAGCAGGACTTGAAGTTCAAACTTCGGGTGTTAGCATCGTTGTGCTTTGGTTTGGGCTGTACGGAATTCTGTTGGGCTTTTGGTTGTTATCTTGAACTTTTATTTCTTTACCTGCCTGCCGGCAGATAGGTTGGGCTTCAGTTCCGGGCTGGAAAATCAACAATGCCCAACCTGCATAAAGCCCTGCCCGTTACCTAAATTCTCCTCACTTCCACAAACCACCCACCCTCCATCACCCCCATCATCCTTTTCCTCCATTTCTTCATCTCAACAGAAGTAAAACACCCCTCAATACTTCCATCCATCAGCGCGAATTCCATCAATTCCTGCAATGCTTCTTCCCAATTTTGCAGTACGCTAAATTTTTCAAAAGTGTTGTGAGGGTTTACATATCCTGCCAGCTAAGGTGGCGGGTAAGTAACCCTATTCTTGCGTAGCTAAACATCTCTCATAATTATTCAACTTAAAAGCCTCACTCCGACCTTTCAATAATACTTCATTCCGCTTAATTACAACACCTGGTTCCTCAACAGATCCTCAAACACATCCGCTTTCCGTATCAGCTTCGCTTCACCATCCTGCACCAACACTTCCGCAGGTTTCAACCTCGAATTGAAGTTGGAAGACATTTCAAAACCATACGCCCCTGCATTGTAGAATACCAGATAATCGCCTTCGCGTACCTCTGTGAGCGTGCGGTCCCAGGCGAAGGTATCCGTTTCGCAGATGTTGCCTACCACGGTGTAGATGCGTGGCGTGCCATTGGGGTTGGAAATATTTTCGATGTGATGATACGCTTCATACATCATCGGGCGGATCAAATGATTAAACCCGCTGTTAACACCCACAAAAACCGTAGCCGGGGTTTGCTTGATCACATTTGTTTTTACCACGAGGTATCCGCATTGGCTTACGAGGTATTTTCCCGGTTCAAACCATACCTGCAATTTATTGCCTGTTTCTTTTTCATGCTGCGCAAATGCTTCGGCTACTTTGGTGCCGAGTTCATTCACATCCGTTTCGGGATCGCCGGGCTGGTAAGGCACTTTGAAGCCGCTGCCGAGGTCGATGTATTGAAGGTTGGGAAAATGCTCGGCCATCGAAAACATCACGTTCAATCCCATCAGGAAAACATTGATGTCTTTGATCTCGCTGCCGGTATGCATGTGGATGCCATTCACATTTAGCCCGGTAGTTTTCACTACTCTTTCAATATGACGGATCTGGTGAATGGAAATGCCGAATTTACTGTCCACATGCCCGGTAGATATTTTGAAATTTCCACCAGCCATAATATGTGGATTAAGCCGGATACAAACAGGATAGCTGCCGCCAAACCTGTTGCCGAATTGCTCGAGGATGGAAATATTATCGATGTTGATATTTACGCCCAATTCTTTCGCTTCGAGTATCTCTTCAAAGTCTACACAATTAGGAGTATACAAAATATTTTCTTTCGAAAAACCCGCCATCAGCCCCAGCTTTACTTCGTTGATGCTCACACAATCGAGCGAAGCGCCCAGTGATAACACATGTTTCAGGATATTGAGATTGGTGAGCGATTTACAGGCATAAAAAACCCTTGCATCGCATCCCTTGAAAGCATTGGTCAGCTTTTCATATTGTTCACTGATCTTTTCGGCATGATACACATAAACGGGCGTACCAAATTCGTTGGCGATGTTGATGAGTTGCGGGGCTGTAAGTGTGGCCATTGTTATATTGTTGAATTGTTAGATGGTTATTTGCTTTCTTAATTAGAAACACCCGGAGGTTCTCAAAACGTCCGGGGTTTTCAAAACACCCGGAGATTTTTGATCAAACACCCGGAGGTTTTAAAAACCTCCGGGGTTGCTGTTCAATTGCCTCCAGCTTTAGCTTGCTGTTCAATTGCCTCCAGCTTTAGCTGGAGGCAATAAAAAAGGCATCCAAATAATCGATGCCTTAAATAATAGTATAAATATACAAAGTCATCAGGCTTCTTCGTCTGTCTGTTTATCGTCCTTCTTTATTTCTTCTTCGATCTCGTTTTCTTCCTCTGCAATGATATCTTCGATCTCGTCTTCTTCTTCGATAATTTCTTCCTGTTCTTCTTCCGCAATAATTTCCTCACCCGCTTCTTCTGTTTCTTCTACGGCGGATAACTCTTCCGTTTGAACATTTTCTGCGGCGGTAGTTTCTGCACCATCCATCAATACGATCTCGTCATTGTTGGAAACGGTCTCATCACTCAGTTCGGTATTTTCAGCCGCGGCTGCAAGCCCGTCCTGGTAAGTACCACTCACATCGAGCATTTCGCTTACAGCAGTCGCTTTGATGAATTCTTCCATCAGCACTTCGCTGATCTTAGGCAATTCGTCGGCGCTGTTGATACCGAAATAATCCATGAAAGATTTGGAAGTGGAATAGATCAACGGTTTACCTACCGCGTCTTCATTCCTCCCGGAAATAACCACGAGGTCTTTTTCCAGTAATTTCTGAACGGCATAATCGCAATTCACCCCGCGGATCGATTCTATCTCGCTTTTGGTGATCGGTTGTTTGTAAGCAATGATGGCCAGCGTTTCCAGCGCAGCCGTAGACAGGCGTTTGATGAATTTATCGCCATTGATCAATGCTACGGTTTTGTGATAAGCCGGTTTTGTAAGGAACTGCCATCCCCCGCCGCTTTGTTTTAATTCAAAAGCATAAAACTCCGCGTCATATTTTTCCTTGATACCGTCAATAGCGGCTTCCACCTGATCGAGGCTCGCCCTGTCTTCAATAAAGCCAAGGGCAGTATTGATCAGATCGGTCACTTCAAGCGAAGTCAAAGGTTTATCACTGGCAAAAACCAGCGCCTCTATATGTGGTATGATCGAAGAAATTTCCATTTTTGGTAATATGCTGATTAGCTAATTAGCTGATGTGCTGATGTCAGCTTTAAATTTATTAAAACGACATTGTTTGAAGAAATTAGCAAATTAGCACATCAGCTAATCAGCTAATTCTGCATTCTAGCCCTGAAGTGCCGCCGCTCCACTCACGATCTCTGTAAGCTCGGTAGTGATAGCCGCCTGCCTTGCACGGTTGTAGCTGATCTTCAGTGATTTCAACAATTCGTTGGCATTGTCGCTCGCTTTATCCATCGCGGTCATACGGGCACCATGTTCGCTGGCGTTGCCATCGAGTACGGCTTTGTATAACTGTGTGTTGAGGATCTTCGGCATCAGTTCGGCGATCAATACTTCTTTGCTCGGTTCAAAAATGAAATCCGATTTTTTCTTGTTGCCTGTTTCTGCTACTTTTTTAACCGGCAAAAATTGCTCAGCAATATATATCTGGGAAGCTGCATTTTTAAATTCGCTATACACGATCTCTACGGCATCCACTTCTTTATTGGCAAATGCATTCATGGCGTATTGCGCCGCTGTCTGCACTTTTTCGAAACTCAGGCCGCTGAAGATATCCCAATAGGTATCCACTACTTTGAACCCGTTCTTTGAAAAGTGTTCGTATCCTTTTTTACCGATCGGTAAAAAACGAACTTTTCCTGCCGCTAACTGAGAAGGATATTTATCTTTTACGAGTGATTTAGCCAATTTGATCAGGTTACTGTTGTAACCGCCGCACAATCCCCTGTCGCTGGTAACGAGCAGGATCAGCACGTTTTCTACCGGCCTTTCAGTAGCCAGGTCAATCGCCACATCGCCTTCGCTGGTGCTCACGATATTGCTCAGCATTTCCTGCAGCTTCTGCGCATAAGGCCTCATTTGTGTAATGGCATCCTGCGCACGGCGCAATTTTGCCGCACTCACCATTTTCATGGCCTTAGTGATCTGCTGGGTACTTTGTACGCTTTTTATCCGGTTTCTAACCTCTTTTAATGCACCACTCATTTGATGTATATTTATTTGGTGTGCAAAAGTAAGGGATTTGGGTGAATGGGTCAATAGGTGAATGGGTCAATAAGTGAATATTTATGGAAGTTTCTGCACCTATGCGCACATATTTACTTTAATTAAAATGTATTTATATAAATATGGGCCGGAGCAAGAGCTCCGGCGTACACCCATTGACTTATTCCCCTATTCACTTACCTTTGCTGCCCTGTCAATTTGGCGAAATTTTTAGGATAGCACCATATTTGACTACAAAAACGAACTAAACACGATTATTTCAACATTATATAACTAATAATGAGCATTATTTCTAAACTCTTCGGTGGTAATAAAAGCGAAAAGGACGTAAAAAAGATCCTGCCGCTTGTAGAAAAAACCAACCAGTTTTTTGCTTCCTACCAGTCGTTGAGCAATGACCAGCTACGTGGTAAAACAATTGAATTTAAAGAAAGGATCAAAAACCACCTTTCTTCGGTAGATGCGGAGATCGATACTAAAAAACTCGCAGCCGAATCGCTTCCGGTAGCCGATATCAACGGACGGGACGATATCTACAAAGAAGTGGATGAGTTGAAAAAACAACGGGATTCGAAGATTGAAGAAATACTGAACGAGATCTTACCTGAAGCATTTGCAGTGGTAAAAGAAACCAGTCGCCGTTTTAAAGAAAATGAAACGCTGGAATCTACCGCTACAGAACTCGACAGGGAACTGGCCGCGAAAAAAGATAACGTGATCATCCAAGGGGATAAATCGATCTATAAAAATACCTGGCTCGCCGCCGGCGGACAGGTTACCTGGAACATGGTACACTATGATGTACAGCTAATAGGTGGTGCGGTATTACATTCCGGCAGGATCGCCGAAATGGCTACCGGTGAGGGTAAAACGCTGGTGAGTACGCTTCCTTCCTACCTCAACGCGTTGGCTGGCGAAGGTGTTCATATCGTAACGGTGAACGACTACCTTGCCCGCAGGGATAGCGAATGGAACGGCCCGATCTTCGAATGGCTGGGGCTGAGAGTAGATTGTATCGATAAACACGAACCTAACGGCGATGCCCGCCGTAATGCATACAATGCGGATATCACTTATGGTACCAACAACGAATTCGGTTTTGATTACCTGAGGGATAACATGGTGCATTCCCCCGATGAAATGGTACAGCGCAAGCACCACTTCGCCATGGTGGATGAGGTGGATAGCGTATTGATCGATGATGCCCGTACGCCGCTGATCATTAGCGGGCCGATCGGACACAGCGATAACACCCAGCAATTTTTTGACCTTAAACCAAGGATCGAAAAACTGGTAGAAGCACAGCGCAAAGCGGTGAACCAATATTTAATTGAAGCAAAAAAGAAGATCGCCGAAGGCAATGATGACCCGAAAGATGGCGGACTGGCGCTGATGCGTGCACACCGTGGTTTGCCGAAGAACAGCGCTTTGATCAAATTTTTGAGCGAGCCGGGTATCAGGGTAAAATTGCAGAAAAGCGAAAACTATTATATCGCCGACCAGCAAAAAGAAATGCCGAAAGTAGATGCAGAACTTTACTTCAGCATTGATGAAAAAAACAACCAGGTAGAACTGACTGATAATGGTATCTCGTTGATCACCCGCAATGGGGAAGATCCTGAATTCTTTATCCTGCCGGATATCGCTATCAAACTGGCGGATATCGACAAGACCGATCTTGACGCGGAAGAAAAATTACAGCGTAAGGAAAACCTGATGAACGAATATTCTGCAAAAGCAGAACGTATTCACATTGCGCAGCAATTGCTGAAAGCATATACTTTGTTTGATAAGGATGTAGAATATGTGGTGATGGATGAAGCGGTGAAGATCGTGGATGAACAGACCGGCCGTATCCTTGATGGAAGAAGGTATTCGGATGGATTGCACCAGGCGATAGAAGCGAAAGAAAACGTGAAGATCGAAGCATCTACACAGACTTACGCGACTGTAACCCTGCAGAATTATTTCAGGATGTACCATAAGCTGGCCGGTATGACCGGTACTGCCGAAACAGAAGCAGCGGAATTGTGGAGCATCTACAAACTCGATGTGGTTTCTATCCCTACCAACGTGAAAGCGATCCGTAAAGATGAACAGGATCTCGTTTTCAAAACCAAGCGTGAAAAATATAAAGCGGTTATTGACGAAGTAGAAAAAATGCGCCTTGCAGGCAGGCCTACACTGGTAGGTACCACTTCGGTAGAAGTGAGTGAATTGCTGAGCAGGATGCTGAAACAAAAAAATATTCCGCACAATGTATTGAATGCGAAACAGCATAGCAAGGAAGCACAGGTAGTAGCCGAAGCAGGTTTTGCGGGAGCGGTTACCATCGCTACCAACATGGCTGGCCGTGGTACGGATATCAAGCTTGGGCCTGGAGTGAAGGAAGCGGGTGGATTGGCCATCATTGGTACGGAGCGCCATGAAAGCCGTCGTGTAGACAGGCAGTTGCGTGGTCGTGCCGGCCGCCAGGGTGATCCGGGTACTTCCAGTTTCTTCGTGGCATTGGAAGATGACCTGATGCGTATGTTCGGCAGCGAACGTATCGCCAGCCTGATGGACAGGATGGGTTACAAAGAAGGCGAAGTGATCCAGCACAGCATGATCACCAAGAGCATTGAAAGGGCACAGAAAAAAGTGGAAGAAAATAACTTCGGCATCCGTAAACGTTTGCTGGAATATGATGATGTGATGAACAAACAACGTAACGTGGTTTACGGCAAACGTAACCATGCTTTGTTTGGAGAAAGGCTTGCGCTGGATCTTGATAATGCCTTCTATTCCGTAGCCGAAGGCCTGGTAAATTCTTTCAAGGAAGGAAACGACCATGAAGGTTTCAAACTGGCGGCTATCATGAGTTTCGGTATCGATACCACAATCACCGCGGATGACCTGAGCAGGAATAATGTCAATACACTTACTGAACAATTATACACGGAAGCCATTACACATTATGGCAGAAAAAAAGTAGCCATCGCGGAGCAAACAAAACCTATCATCACCAACATCCGCAAAGAACAGGGCAGTCATATACAGAATGTACAGGTGCCGTTTACAGATGGTAAAAAAGGGGTGATGGCGCTGGCCAACCTGGATAAATACCTGGAGAATGATGGAGCGGAATTGGGCAATGCGCTGGAACGCAGCATTACCTTAATGCTGATCGATGATGCATGGAAAGAGCATCTCCGTTCAATGGATGATCTTCGCCACAGTGTACAGACTGCAGGATACGAACAAAAGGATCCGCTGGTGATCTACAAGATCGAAGCATTCCAGGCATTCAAGCAGATGGACGACCAGGTGAATAAAGATATCGTTAGTTTCCTAAGCCATGCCGGTATCCCGATGGAGCAATCCAGCAACCAGCGCATCAAAGAAGGCAGGGAAGAGAAAACAGATATGAGCAAGATGAATGTGAACAAGGCTGAGATCGATGCAGCAGGCGACGATTATGCGGCCAATGAAAGGGATTACTTCGATCCGTCTACACCGGTAAAACAAGAGCCTGTTCGCGTAGAACCGAAGATCGGCCGTAACGATCCGTGCCCTTGCGGAAGCGGGAAAAAATATAAGAACTGTCACGGACAGGGAGCGTAAAAGGTTTAAAGGTTTAAAAGTTCAAGAGGTTCAAAAGGTTAATGCATTTTATCACTATGCTGACTTTTTGAACCTTTTGAACTTTTGAACTTTCTTATAGTTAAACTAAATAGAAATGAGTGCCTTTTATAGGTGCTCATTTTTATTTATTCTTTACAGCCTTGGGTGAAACCACTAAAACTTAAACATCAATCCCCCATGCAAAATATATTTCCCGTACCCTGCTTCGGCAAAAAATCCGGCATTTTTTGATAGTTTGAATTCTGCGCCCACACCCACCTGGTAGGCCAGGTCGGGTAGATCAACTTCCGGCATATTGAGTTTTTTTCCGCTTGCATCCGTATACGTTTGATCCCAGGTATTTACCCCGATGGAGCCGCGGAAATACGGGCTCACTTTTCCTGGTGTGGGAATATAGCTTTTCAGGTTCAGCATAAATGCCCAGCTTTCCAGCTTTGCGTTAAAATCCGGGATGAACGTATTATTGCTGCCATAATAATATGGCGCACTCACTTTTCCATACATCACGGTAGCGCCTATACTCATGTTGCGGCTGAACCGGTAATCAACAGAGCCGGTAATAGGCCCCGTCTGGTTCACGCTTCCGCTGTAAGCATTGTAATATTCCGGTAGATAATCTTTGTCGAGGTTGGGGAAACCGTAGCCGAAGGAAAGATTTACGGTAGGTTCAAATTTGGGGAGTTGTGGTTGTTGGCGCATGTTCTGTGGCCTTGGTTTTACCATCCGCCGTGGCCGCTGGCGGTAATATCCCCCGCGTCCGGGTACTATGATGGTTTGGGCTTCTGCATAGGCAGTCGTTAGTAACATGGTTACCAATGCTGCGAAAAGATATTTGCTTCGCATAAAATAAAATTTTTGCTACGACTGGTTTGGCATAGAAAAGATTAAAGCAGCGGACAAAATAATTGTAAAAAGGACGTTTCACGCAAAGGCGCAATGAGAATATGGAGGATGCCTTGGCCAAGCTCAGGCTGACAGATATTTTGAATGCAGGAATTTTTTTGCGCCTTTTGAATTTGCTCGTTGCGCCTTTGCGTGCAGTCTTCGCAATTCAATAGCAACTTTGCGTGAAACCTCCGCAATTGTAATAATTTCCTTACATTAACAGCATGCAAACAACCAGGATAGCCATAGTAGATGACCAGCAGTTATTCAGGCAAGGGCTGGCGTCTTTGATCAACAGCGTTGAAGGCTTCGAATTAGTACTGGAAGCAGAAACAGGAAAAGAACTGGTGGATAAATTAACCGCCGCAGATACATTACCACACATATTACTGATGGATATGAAATTGCCGGATACCACCGGTATCGAACTCAACGACCTGCTTCAAAAAAAATACCCCGCCGTTAAAGTGATCGTTGTTTCGATGTATGAACAGGAACGCCTTATCTATCGGATGATTGAAGCCGGTGCCTGTGGCTATCTTGCAAAAAACTGTGATAAACAGGAATTGATCAATGCTATCAATACTACATTAAAAGCAGGATTTTATTTCAATCACACTACCATGAAAGCCATGCGTAACGCAGGTATATACAAAAATCAAACCTTCCGCAACATCAATAATATCCCTTTCGAATTAACGGAACGGGAAGAAGAAGTATTGAGATTAATTTGCCGGGAATTCACCAACGCAGCAATAGCGGCGCAGTTATTTTTAAGTGTGCGAACGGTGGATGGCCACCGTAATAATTTACTGATGAAGACCGGTTGCAAAAATACCGCCGGCCTGGTAACGTTTGCCATCCGTTATGGCTTATTTGAAGTAAGTATTTAATTGTCTTCCCTATCCGGCATCGCACCTTCGCCGTGTTTCATGATATATGAACGGAGGTAAAAAAAATCACCACATTTTCGTCTTGCCCTCTTCCCGGCTAAAATTTTCACCGGCAAGACAATACTACCCACTCCCCTTTACATCATTTAATACAACTGCAACCACGCTAAAACACCTGTTTTCAATTCGGGTATTTACCTACTGTAGATCCGTTGCGGATAGCGTTTATTTTGGACTGTTATCGCGGAGCTTCGATGATACAGGTGGATGCCGAAAAACCTAAACAGAGTAAGCGCAATTAATTCATTCAAAACAAAAAAACATATCATGGGACAATCAAAATCAATTGAAGAATTAGCGGCCTCGGATCAAAAATTCCAGGATTTCCTGGACGAGAAAAGAAAAACGCTGGAAGAGAAGACCGCAGCTACCCGTAAGCAAATGGATGCGGACATAGAAAAATTCTACGCCGATGGAAAGTGGGACGACCGCAAACCTGTAGCAAGCGCTGCCTATTATGATGTGCAGATCGTATCGGAATTTTCCCTCGATAATATCAGCAAGATCATGCAAGCCATTTCGGGCGCTATTTTCGGAAGTAACAATGTGCCTGCGGGTACCAAGATTGAAAATAATGCGGGGAATAACCCCACTGTAAAAATGATCCCCAACCTGCAGCTACTGATCCTGTCGAAAGCATTCAGTGCCATACAAGGTATTTTGGAAGCATTTACCCTTAAATCTTCTGTAAGCATTACGCAGCAACATAAGATTGAAGTGGTGGCGCCCGGGATGACCATATTTGTTTATGTAAATTCCAACTCGTTCCAGAGCCAGAGCTTTTTCACAAAGGATATCATCACCCAGTATTTTTATGTGATCGATTCTTTCATCTCCAAAAAACAATTGGGTGATTATTCAGAATTCGAAGATCTGCGCCTTTTCGAAGAAGAAAAAGCGGCTCTTCGCAACATTGCCAACAACCTGGTGCAAACCATGGGCAGCCTTACCGATTTAAACAAATTGGATGTGATCATGAAATTGCTGGACGGAATATACGACCGCATGGAAAGTGTTACCGAAAGAATAACTGATCTGACGAATGCGGAAACTCTCGCCAGGAAAGAAAAAGTCCAGCATATCCGTACCAAACTTTTAAAGTAATATTTAAAACCAAAAGCAATGCCCCACTTAGCATATCATTATGTTGCAAGGCCCGGTAATACCTGTGTTGGCCCTACTTCCGCACAGCTGGTACATTTACCCAACCCCATCACGCCAGGCTGGCCGCAGCTTTACGCGGCGCAGGCAAGCATCGGCGTATATCCTGCGGGTTGGGCGGCATTGGAAATGACCTGGCGGCTGAGCAGCCTTCGCCTTTCATCCGCACCGGCTACTTTATCACCCAGCCCGGTAATACAGCAGGCGGACCCTACGGAAAAAGGACAGCTCAGTTATCATATCGGAACAGCCGCGGGCATTGCTACCGGTTTATTTGCTCTTGCTCCCGGCATGGGAGCAAGATTTTTTCCCATGTTTTTTACGCGTGCGGTAACTAATGGCGCGAACTTTAATTTTGCCAACCTCCAACGGCCAGATGTTCTTTTCTTCTCTGTTACTTTACCAGGGGCTGGCGGCCCACCTGCGCCGATGGTTAATAACATTGTTGTTTGGGAGTGTAAGGGCCATGCAAATAATGCGGGCCAGGCGCCACTCGTTCCCGCACTTAACCAGGCGCTGGCGCTTACCGCTATGACGCAGCTTTCCGGGGGCGGCGCATTGGCAGCTCCAATGGCACCTGTATCGTATGTTGCCTCGCAGATAGATGTATTTTTTGGGAACTATCGTTTGCAGATCATAGATCCTGACAAGCCGGGGAAAAATGCACAAAGCATTCCTATGAAAAGTATGAACGATTTTTTAAAAACTTTTTACGATCCGTTTATAGAAATAATATCCGGCGCCGAAAAGAAAAAGACGAAAACATTTTCAAAACGTCGGTTTGTTATGGTGGAGATCATACCGAAAATATGGTTCGGGCTTGATGAAAAAATCTTTAAATGCATACAGAAAAATGAGGACGATATGAGCCAGGAGGTCGGGAACATTTTGAAAGAGCCTTACAGCAATGCAAGCCCTGAAAGTTTCTGGATAACCGATAACGGCCTCGTGACTGTATTGGAAAAAGGCTGGGATATCCCTGGCTGATCATTTTATGGGTAACGATATGTCCATTGCAAAGCCACGGGAGTTTCCTGGTGCCATTGCCCAGGTGGCACTGATCATGTTCAACCGGCTTTCGATGTTCTGCAATCCCATTCCTTTGGTTGAAAAACCCATATCGTTGGTAAAACCAATTCCATCATCCGCATAGCTGATCTGCATGGCATCAGTAGCGGTACGGATGCAGATACTGATTTTATCTGCCTTTGCATGCTTAACAGTATTGTTGATCAGTTCGGCCAATACCCGGTAAACCGCCATGGCAGTACTATTGTTGAGATCGGCCGGTATATGCTCTTCGGAAAAATCGAGCGTGAGCCGGATCGGCACTGAATTACGCACCGTATCGCACAATTCATGCACCGCATCGTAAAATCCAAGATCGCCATTGATGTGTGGAGAAAGATTGTGGGAGATCTGCCGTACATTTTTGATCACGCGGTCGATGATATTTTTAGATTGCTCCGTAAACCCCTCTTCTGCCGCAAATGCATCCCCATCGCTGTGCTTTTCGATCAGCATCCGCAAAGAAGACAATACGGCGCCTACTTCATCATGCAGGTCGCTGCCGATGCGCTGCCGCTCGGCCTCCTGCGACGTGATCACCGCCTGCAGCAATGTTTTCTGGTGCATTATTTCTGCTGCAGCCAGTTGTTTCTGCTGCCGCAACAATTTATTCTGGTTGCGTACCTGCAGCAATATAAACCCGGTAATGATCATGCCGATGCCGGCGATGGATATAACCAGGAGGATATAAAAATTGTCTTTCATTTTTGGTATTTGCTAAAACCGATGCCGATAAATATATACATCACAACACTTAGTGTGGCGTGAATATTCCAGACAAGTATAAAATTTTTTACCGACAAGTAAGTTAGTGCGGCATTGGAAAAAGTGAACAGCAAAAAAGAACTGGAAAAATACAGCAGCAGCCCACTGATGATCCAGTTCAACGGAACTCCCGCCCATGGCTTCGCTAGCTCATTTTCGTAATGCCACCAATATAAAAAGCACAGTAATATGATCAGCAGCGACTGTAATGAAAGCGTGTACGAGTTAAACTCCAGTATATGCTGAAAGCAAAGCGTGTTGATGATACAAGCTACAGGAAACAATACCATCGCCCATGGTATGTACCGTGCAAAATATTTTTGCTGGAAAATGCCGTAAAAAAAATACAGCAGCAGCACCGTTTCTATCATGGTCGCAATATGATACAACGGTGTATTAGCAATATGATAAAATGCCAGCGCAGAAGACAAAATGCTTACCAGGGTATCTATTAATAGATAACCCAGTAATAGCCTGGCTGGTTTTGATAATGCCCCATACTTTAAAAATGCTATTGCAACCGGTAATAAAATAAATGCGGGGGCAATCACATTCATGTAAATGTATTCCTGCTTCATATCATTGCTCCCGGTGGATGTTAAATGTTATTTAAGTGAAATTAACCAGCTGGCTTTTTTAATGCAAGGCGCTTTCTTTATCACACAGTTTGGGACAGGGCTGGGTGATATCATAAATGGAACTTGCTTCATAAATTACTTCGGTACCATCCTTGGTAGCCGCCGCCACCGGCGCTATCAGGTCGTATGTGTCGTAGTTGTCGTTGTACTCAAATTCTTCGGGAGAGCCTTCTTTTCGTTCATTTGTCTGGTATACCGGTACCAGTATCAGGTTTACAGGGTAATCAGCGGCTTTCATGTTGATGGGAATTTCTTCCGGCAAGGGGAAAGTAAAATATCCCCTTACGCCAACGATGTAAATTACCTGTAGCTCATCCGTACCCGGTGTAGACACCGTCCGCACTTCCTGCTGCAGCTTTGCTATTTCGTTAATGTCCATAAAAGGTATGAACACACCTTTGGGAAAAGTATCTTTTCCTTTTTCGTAAAAATTATACATCAGGTTCTTCCAGTTGGCTACGCGTTGCTGGCCTTCTTTTAAAGTGAGAACATCTTTTTGGGGACGGATCTTTAGGGGAGAAAAATGTCGCATGGCAGGTTGTTTTAGTTTTTAGGGAATGATTCCCACTAAAGTAACCTTTTTTTGAATTGATTGCAAGCATAGGCACATAGGAAATGGCTACACTTTATTACCCTTGGGATATCTATTAGTTCCACATGCGAACTCATTTTACCAACAAATCATCAGGAGAAAATCCAGGAAGTCGTTGGTGATAGCTACAACAACGGCGAGAATGACTACCTAAACTTAAACAGGCAACACGATCGTAAAGCTACTCCCTTTACCAGGCTCACTTTCTATCGCAAGCGTTGCATTAATTTTTTGCAAAAGTTCCCTCACCAGGAATAATCCAAGCCCGCTACCCTTTTCACCTTTGGTGCCCTTTGTAGTATCATTTTGATTGGATAAGATACTGTTGATCTGTTCGGCTGTAAGCCCGATCCCTTCATCTTTTACAGTAACAAAAGCATTGTTTTCATCACGGGTCGCTATTATGCTGATCGTCTTTTTCTCATCACTGTATTTGATGGCATTGGTAAGCAGGTTTCGCAAAGCGATGGAAAGAATATCGTAATCGCCGGGCACCATATTCACCTGTATATCTTTTTGAATGGATAATTGTTTTTGAAAAGATTGTGCCGCCACATTGCTCAGCGTGTCTTCTACCAGATCGGGCAGGCTTACCGGAATGATATTGGCTTTTGTATTCTTTATCTGCACATTTGCCCACGCAAGTAAATTGTCCAGCATATCACCCGTTTGCGAAACCGCGTTCATGGTCTGTAGTTTGAACTGAAGCTTTTTCTCCGGGGCGATCGCTTCATTATCAGCAAGCGCCAGATACGAACGAAGCGTCACCAATGGATTACGCAGATCGTGACTGATGATGCTGAACAGCCGGTCTTTTACCTGGTTCAATGTCTGCAATTCATTCTTCTGCTCATTGATCTGGATATTTTGCTGCTGAAGCAATGCATTCTTATTTCTGATGCGGCTGTAGAAAAATACCAGCGCACCTAATATCCCAAACACAGCGAGTGCGATGATGAAGAAAATATTCCGCTGATTTTTTTGACGGGAAACTTCGGCATCTTTTTTCACCAGCTCCAGGTTCTTTTTATCCACCTTATAAGTGGCTTCCAGTTCCGTAAGCGCATTTTTATTATCTACTGTAAAAATACTATCCTTCAGGTTGTAATATTTTTTCAGGTAAATGGACTGTTTTTCAAAATCACGGATGCTGCCAAACATATCCGACATGTTCCGGTAGTTTTCCATCACCACCGCCGTTACTCCAGCCGCCTCTCCGATTTCGATACTTTTATTGAATGCAGCCAGCGCCTGTGGTATCCGCCCCGCCTGGGCATTTGCGGAAGCAATATTATTATAGATCGCCGACAAGTAATCTTTCGGCGCATTCGTTTTAAGATAATAAGTAAGTACCGTATCAAAACCCCGCAATGCTTCATCTGTGCGGTTGAGGTGTTTGTAGGTAAGCGAGAGGTTCGACAAGGAATTCATGGCATAATCTTCCGCTTTTATCAGCCGGGCTATCAGGTATGCCCGTTTGAGCCAGATCTCCGCCGAATCAAATTTTCCTGCACGGTCATAATTTACCCCACGGGAATCATAGAGGCTGTTCAACTGGCCGCTGTCCTTCATTTTCAGGATCAGTGTTTCCGCCTTGTCATAATATTCATCTACATGCCTGAAATCATTGTTTTGAAAATATACATTCCCGATCGACATATACGCATTCGACAGCCTGTAATCATCTTTAAGTTGTTCGTAATAAACAGTGGATTGCTGATAGTTGTACAGCGATTTATTGAAATCTGCCAGCAGCAGATACGTATAGCCCAGATCATAAAAACTGTTGCCGATCTTCAGCGGCCATTTCAACTGTTTGGCTAATGCATTTTCTTTTTCAAAAAACTCAATCGCTTTGCCGGCATTATTATCCTGGTAATAACTACCGAGTTGCTGATAAATGATCACCAGCGCACTATCCGATTTTTCGGCATCTGCGGCACGTAAAAGGCTATCGACCGGTGCATGGCGCTGCGCAAACAATGTGAAGGGGAATAAAAGGAAAAATAGTAAGCAGTATTTCATCCGTAACTGAAATTTTATATGAACCGTTTTACCGCGGCATCTCCCACTACGGATTGTATAACAGCTTCGTTGTAAGTTTTGCCTACCTGCAACTGCAACTTATCCAGCATCACCGTACCGGTTTCCACCGAAGTGATCCTGTGCTTATTCACCATATGCGTTCTCGAAATTCTTACAAAATGTTCGGAAGGAAGTTGCTGTTCCAGGTTTTTAAGGCTTACCAAAGCAATTTTCTTTTCGCCGTTGCTAAGGTAAATATTCACAAAATCACCCAGCGATTGTATATAAAGCACATCCGGATAATTGATGCGGACGAATGCATTTTTTTCTTTGATGAAAAATGAATCGCCGCTATCCGGCTTAAAACCTTCGTTCGGCGCAATATTATTTTTCAGTTCCGCCAGGTTACGGGCTTTTTCCACGGCACGTATCAATCGCTCCGGAGCGGCAGGTTTTACCAGGTAATCTATGGCATCCACATCAAATGCATCGGCTGCATAATGTGTATGCGAACTGATAAATATGATCAAAGGGAGTTTGGTCAGGCTTTTAGCCAGCTGGATGCCTGTCAACCCTGGCATTTCCACATCCAGGATAAGGAGGTCGGGCTGATGCTGCTGCAAAGCGGCGCTGGCTTCAATAGCATTTTCGCATATTGCCAGGCATTGCAGGTTGGGCACCAATTCCAGGTGCATCTGTGTCAGTTCCCGGTATACCGGGTCGTCATCCGCGATTATGTAGGTTAAAAGGCTCTTCATTAATACCATAAAACTAAGGCATTTATGCCAAAAACTATTCAAATATGCCGTTCGTCTACTTTAACTTACTGTTTGGCGATTAGCTCTTGACATATCGGAATTAAAACCTAGGTTTACATCGGTTTTTCATAGGATATTGGATTTTAAAGCGGGACTAGATTTCTATCTTGGTCCCAATTTTTTTTATGCCAATGCCACGAACCTGCCTGTCGGCAGACAGGTTACCCGAATTACACGAATTATGCCTCACGGAATGTTGGCTAACAAGCTATCAATTACTTTGTACTAATTCTACCCCATTCTATCTCTTTATCCCAATAGTGTCACCCTGAGCTTGTCGAAGGATTAATACTGACTCAATATGTCCATCTTTACCCAGGCCAGATTTTACTTAGCCAGAAGTATTTGGCACACTTTTTTCAATAATCATTGCTGTATTTAAATTCATCAATTAAAACGAACAACCATGTCAGAAGATATCAGCAAAACCGGGCTTCCTGAAGAAGAACAAAGTTTCATGGATAAAGCCAAAGCAAAATTCAACGACCTTAAGGACAAAGCAGAAGATGTTTGGGACAAAGTAGAAGATAAGGCGGAAGATGCCTGGGATAAAACAAAAGATACGGCAGGCGATCTTTGGGACAAAACCAAAGAAAAAGCCGGCGACGCAAAAGATAAAGCCGAAGAACTCTGGGATAAAGCTACCGGTAAAGACGACGCCGACAGGGCAATTGACAATGCCGCTGAAAAAGCGAAAGATGTAAAAGACGATATTAAAGATGCGGCCGCAAACGTTGCCGCTAAAGTTGAAGACAAAGCGGCGGAGGTAAAGAGAGACCTCAAATAATGAACTAAACGAAAAGCCCCGATCAATCCGGGGCTTTTTTGTGAATATAAAGCAATGGATAATTGAATAATGGATAATGTTTTATACTGACAGGAGTCTCCGATGTTCGATATCTTTTGCGATGCAAAAAAATTATCCATTATTCAATTATCCATTATCCATTATCCTTTATCCACTATCTTTGCGGCAATTTCGGGAAAGTCCCGTTTTCTTAATTCTAAACACATACTATTTTATGGCAGTTTTGGTGAATAAAGATTCAAAAGTGATCGTACAGGGTTTTACCGGTACGGAAGGTACTTTTCATGCTACACAGATGATCGAGTACGGAACAAACGTGGTAGGTGGTGTTACTCCCAATAAAGGCGGAACATCTCACCTGGACAAACCTGTATTCAATACAGTGGCTGATGCGGTAAAGCAGACAGGCGCAAACGTTAGTATCATATTTGTACCACCGGCTTTTGCTGCCGACGCTATCATGGAAGCTGCTGATTCAGGTATCGCCCTGGTGGTGTGCATCACCGAAGGAATTCCTGTATCGGATATGGTAAAAGCGAAGAATTATCTGAAAGGGACAAACACCAGGCTGATCGGCCCGAATTGCCCGGGTGTCATTACCGCTGAAGAATGTAAAGTAGGTATCATGCCAGGCTTTATTTTCAAAAAAGGAAGGATCGGTATCGTGAGCAAAAGCGGTACCCTCACATACGAAGCTGCCGACCAGGTAGCGAAAGCCGGATTGGGTATTTCTACCGCAATCGGTATCGGAGGCGATCCGATCATCGGCACCACTACTAAAGAAGCGGTGGAATTGCTGATGAATGATGACGAAACAGACGCGATCGTAATGATCGGTGAGATCGGTGGCGGAATGGAAGCCGAAGCTGCCAATTATATCAAAAGCACCGGCAACAAAAAACCGGTAGTAGGTTTTATCGCCGGCCAGACTGCCCCTCCGGGACGCCGCATGGGCCACGCAGGTGCTATCGTTGGCGGCGCTGACGATACTGCTGCCGCAAAAATGAAGATCATGGCGGAATGTGGCATCCACGTAGTGGCAAGCCCTGCAGATATCGGCAAGACTATGGCAGAAGCAATCAGGAAATAACAAAAAGCCCCGAATGATTCGGGGCTTTTCATTTCTATACAAATCGCTGTAAAACAGAGAATGGATAATTGTATAATGGATAATGAAGAATACTTCCGATAGAGAGGCTTACAAAGGATAGATACTCGCTTCATCCCGAAACATTATCCATTAAAAAAGGGCGAAACCCACGTTTCAACCCCTTAAAGTATAGCCACCAAAACTTATTTTTATCTCGCATTGCGGATGAACCTTGACAACTCATCTTTACTTGAACTGTAGTTAAGGCCATTCATCACTACGTAGAAATTTTCTCTATCCAATGTGCGATCATACATGTATTTTGCGATTTCCAGCTTGCTGCTTTCGTAGTTGAAAGAACCCAGGATGTCTTTCACCTGCTCTGCTACGAAATAATTCTGGCTGATCGCTTCTTTTGCTACTGCTAATTTGCTGTTTTCAAAACGGGTATTGTTGATAGTATACCTCAACTGATCAAAACCCCTGTCGTTCATAGCCTGTGGATTGTTGTAATTCCAACCACCGTTCTGGCCATTCGAAGGATAATCGAAACCTGTCATCGGCCTTTCAGTAACCATTGCTTTACCATTCCTGTTGATAGATACGATGGTGTGAGATTGTGGTTTTACATATACATTGCCATCATAGATCAGTTCATTTTTCCTGTTGAAAAAACCATTGCTGGCCTGCTGGTAAACTTTGATGTTGTGAGAACCAACTGCCAGGTTCTTTACTACGATATCATCATTTTCCCTGTCGGAATAACTTCTGCCATCTACTAAAATGGTCACCGCTTTTTTGCTGTTGGTACTGATGGTCAGTTTTGTTTTATTTGGTAAAGCAAATAATGAAACTGATAAAAAAGTTGCTGCTAAGAGTGTAAAGATTTTTTTCATTTTGCTAAGTTTTAAAATTTAAAAAAAGTTGCTTGTTTAACCCATAGAGCAAGCCAGCTTAAAAAAGTAAAAAGCCATTTAGCTAAAAAAAAGTTAATGAAAAAAATACCTGCATCCTTATGTAAATCAGCCCGATACCCCATCTATGGTACAACGCTTGCAGTAAGCAGCGGTTAGGTCAATAAACCGTAACTTGTATTCATATTTTAAATCCCGTCAGATGAGCTTAAAAAAAATTACTTCCACCCTATTCTTATTACTGATAAATTTCATTTACGTGCATGCACAAAACAATAACGATTATTCCACGGAGTGGAAAAAAGTGGCAGAATTGGAGAAAAAAGGGTTAACCAGATCCGCATTGGAACAAGTGGTCAGCATTTTCGATCAGGCGGTTGCCGCCGGCAACGAGGCGCAGCAGATAAAATCTGCCATGTACCAGATGAAATACCGTAATATGGTGGAGGAAGACAATCGTGAAAATAATATCTTCTACATCGACACCCTCATCGCAAAAACAAAAGCCCCCGCTAAAAATATCCTGCAAAGCATGCAGGCGCAACTTTTCTGGAATTACAAACAAAGGAACCGTTACAAATTTTATCAGCGTACCGCTATACAGGAAACTCCTGAACAAAAGGAAGTGGCAACAGACATTGCTACCTGGAGCCTGAAGAAACTGAATGAAACAATTACGGCTTTGTATGAAGCATCGCTGAAAAATGAAGCACTGCTCAAATCCAATAAACTCAATGGCCTCGATGCCATTATCACTCCCGGAAAAAACACCCAGGAGCTGCGTCCGACCCTATATGATTTTCTTGCACACCGTGCGCTGGATTATTTCATGAGCACCGAAAATGATGTTACCAACCCTTCTTACAAATTCATTTTGAATGATGCAAAAATGTTTGCCCCGGTAAAAACATTTGTATCATCCAGCTTTCCAACCAAAGATACCGCTTCATTATATCAGCATGCGATCGTTCTTTTGCAAAATCTCCTGAAATTTCACCTGGATGATGCAAAGCCAGATGCCTTGCTGGATGCGGATCTTAAACGCCTGGCATTTGTGAATGAACATGGGGTTTTTACTGATAAGGATAAATTATACGAAGCGGCCCTGAAGCAAATTGAAACACAGTACAGCAGCAGCCCCTGGGCGGCAGAAGCCATGTACCTGAGAGCAAATATCTATCTCGCTGATGGAAGGGAATACAACAGGCTCACACACCCGGATAACCAATTCGATATTAAAAAAGCGAAAGAGCTGTGTGATGAGATCATACGGAAATACCCGAATTCTACCGGTGCATTAAATGCCCAAAACCTTGTGATCGAGATCAACCAACCCGTTTTGGATCTTGCTACAGAAAAAGTGAATGTCATCAACGAGCCTTTCCGCAACCTGGTAAGCTATCGTAATATCAATCGTGTTTATTTCAGGGCGATAAAAATAAGCCGTGAGGACCTGAAAGCTATAGAGAAGAAAGAATACGATCCACTGTGGGCTACCATGTCGAAACTAAAGCCGGTAAAGAGCTGGGATATTGCTTTACCAGATCAAAAAGATTATCAGTTACATGCTACGGAAATAAAAGCCGATGGATTACCGCAGGGCATCTACATATTGCTGGCAAGTATCTCCCCTGATTTTTCCATCAGTAATAATTTACTGGCAAGGCAGATCACTTATGTGAGCAATATCAGCCCGGTAAGCAACAACCAGGATGAGCTTTATGTACTGGACCGTAACACCGGCGCACCTTTGGCCAATGCGGAGATACAACTTTGGAAACGTACTTACGATTACACTTCCCGTACCAACGAGGAAGTAAAAATGAATAAATATGTGACGGATAAAAACGGATACGTAAAAACGGACAAGACGAAGCCGAACGACAGTTATAATTATTTCATGCAGGTAAAATATAAGAATGATGAGTTATTTACCGATGATAATTATTATGCGTACAATTATAACAGTTACCAACCGAAAGAGACTAGAAAGACCTTCCTGTTTACCGATCGCAGTATTTATCGCCCGGGGCAGAATGTTTTCTTTAAAGGCATCGCTTTAAAAACAAGCGCTGACGGACGCCGCAATGAGATATTGGCCAAATTCAGCACTACGGTCATTTTCAGGGATGTGAACGGGCAAAAAGCCGGTTCGATAAAAGTTACCACCAATGAATACGGATCTTACAATGGCAGTTTCAAACTCCCTGAAGGCTTGCTCAACGGACAATTCAGCCTGTATGATAGTATCACCAATTCACAGCAATATTTTAGTGTGGAAGAATACAAACGCCCAAAGTTTTTCACCGAAATAAAAAAACCGGAAGGTTCTTACAGGATCAACGACAGCATAACGGTAACGGGTAACGCTAAAGCATATGCCGGCAATAATATTGACGGCGCAACGGTGAAATACCGTGTGGTGAGAAGGATACAATATCCTATCTGGTATGGCTGGTACAGGCCATATTTTCCGCAGGCAAATCGTGAGCAAATGGAAATTACCAATGGCGAAACGGTGACAGCTGCTGATGGCTCTTTCAAAGTAACGTTCAAAGCCATTCCGGATGAAACAGCAGACAAAAAAGATCAGCCGGTGTTTTATTACGATGTGAGTGCCGACATTACGGATATCAATGGTGAAACAAGAAGCGGATCAACTTCCGTGGCGGTTTCTTACCAGGCATTGCAGTTGAACGTCAACACACCTGATAATATTTTAGCGGATAGTTTGAAAGATCTACGGATCGCCAGCACGAACATAAATGGGCTGTTTGAAAAAGCAACTGTAAAGGTTGTCATTCAAAAATTGCAGGCACCCGGCAGGATATTCCGCAGCCGCTATTGGGACAAACCCGATCAGTTTGTGATGAGCAAAGAAGAATATGCTAAAAACTTTCCGTACGATGTATATGCCGATGAAGACCAGGTGAGCAAGTGGCCGGTGGGCGCTACAGTATTGGAAAAAACAGATACAACCAGCGCCAGCTCTGCATTCTCGATCCAACGAGGAGCAATCGGCGCAGGATGGTACAAGATCACCGTCACTACCACCGACAAATATGGAGAATCGGTGAAAGCAGAAAAGTTCATACAGCTTACGGCGAAAGAAGGAAAAATAACCGAGCCAGTGTATGTAGCTGTTCAGGAAACATCTGCAGAGCCGGGCAAAGAATTTAATTATTCGATCAAGACAGGTTTTGACAATATCTGGATGGTGCAGAATGTTCTTCGCCCGGCACAGGCAAATTATCCTGATCATATTTCTCTGTCTGGATCTTCGGCTTATGCTAAAAAAATAGCTGTAACGGAAAATGATCGTGGCGGGCTTTATATGAATTATTTATTTGTAAAAAACAACCGTGTTTACCAGGGTTCGCAATACCTTTTTGTACCGTGGACAAATAAGGAATTGACGATCTCTTACGAAACTTTCCGCGACAAAATATTGCCGGGAAGCGAGGAGAAATGGAAAATAAAAATTGCCGGAAACAAGACTGATAAGGTCGCGGCAGAAGCGTTGATCAGCATGTACGATGCATCGCTGGATCAGTTCAAACCACACAACTGGCAATCGTTGTATTCTATCTGGCCGGGAAATAGTAAAACAATCTACTGGACAGCCAATAGTTTTGCGCAGGTAAACTCCCAGGAAAGAAATACACTGTCTTATAATTACAAAAAAATACCTGAAAAATCTTATGATGAACTGCTAAGTGGTGGGTGGAATGAAGGATATTATGGTAATGAAAGAATAATGATAAGAGGTATGTCTTCGGGTGCCGCAAAAGCTACTTTACCTTCTGCTGCTCCAATGATAGCAATGGCGGCAAGAGATCAAATGGTTCTGCAGGAAGGTGAAGTAGCCGTTCCCCTGTATGACAGCCTGGGAAATATCGCTACTAAAGAAGTAGCCGATAAATCTAAGAATGGCAGTTCGGACAAAAATTCCAACAACGATAAGAATGTCAGCATCCGCAAAAATTTCAATGAAACCGCTTTCTTCTTCCCTGATCTGAAAACAGATGCCAGTGGAAATGTTCAATTTTCTTTCACCATTCCTGAAGCGCTCACAACCTGGAAACTGATGAGCCTTGCACATACAAAAGACCTGGCGACAGGTTATGCGGAAAAAACGGTCATCACTCAAAAGCCTTTGATGATACAACCAAATGCTCCAAGGTTTTTGCGTGAAGGTGATGGAATTGAGTTTTCCGCAAAAGTGGTCAATCTCACTGACAAAGAAATCACCGGTACAGCTCAACTGGAACTGTTTGATGCAGCTACCAACAAGCCTGTTGATGGATGGTTTAAGAATGTGTTTCCTAATCAGTACTTCACTGTTGCCGCAGGGCAAAGCGCTTCGGTTAAATTCCCGGTGGGAATACCGATCAGTTTCAACAGTGCATTACAATACCGCATCAAAGCAGTTTCAAAAGATGGTAGTTTCAGCGATGGCGAAGAAGCAGCATTGCCGGTATTGACCAACCGTATCTTGGTTACCGAAACATTGCCGCTGAACATGCGCAATACCAACAGCAAGAATTTCAAATTTGAAAAGTTGCTGACCAGCGCCAACAGCGGTTCGCTCACCAATCATGCACTAACGGTAGAATATACCAGCAACCCGGCATGGTACGCCGTGCAGGCATTGCCTTACCTGATGGAATATCCGTACGAATGCGCAGAGCAGAATTTCAACCGCTATTACTCCAATGTACTGGCAGCTTACATCGCCAACAGCACACCGAAGATCAGGGCTATTTTTGAACAATGGAAAACAATTGACACAGCCGCTTTGATGAGCAATCTTCAGAAAAATGAAGAATTGAAATCGGCTTTGTTGCAGGAAACACCCTGGGTATTGCAGGCGAAAAACGAGAGTGATCAGAAAAAAAATATCGCCATTCTTTTTGACATGGTTCGCCTGGCGAGAGAAAAAACAAATACACTCAACAAGCTGAAAGAAATGCAAAGCAGCAATGGTGGGTTTACCTGGTTCAAAGGCGGCCCGGATGACCGTTATATCACACAGTACATCACCACTGGTATCGGGCATCTGCGCAAACTGAATGCATTGGGCAATGATGATTACAACAACCTGAAAGCAATTGTAGATAAAGCGCTCCCTTATCTTGACGCAAGACTGAAAGAAGATTACGACAATCTTTTGAAATATAAATCTGACCTGAGCAAAAACAATTTGTCAGCTACCGCGATACAATACCTGTATATGCGCAGCTTTTTCCCGGAGAATAAAGTAAGTGCAAATGCGAATACAGCTTATAAATATTATTACGGACAGGCGCAAAAATACTGGTTGAGCAACAGTAAGTACTTGCAGGCGATGATCGCGTTGGCATTGCACCGTACGGGTGATACAAAAACCCCGCAGGCCATCATCAAATCGCTGAAAGAAAATGCGATCTACAAAGAAGAGATGGGTATGTATTTCAAAGAATTTACTACCGGAGGATATTACTGGTACCAGGCGCCTATCGAAAGCCAGGCGATGATGATAGAAGCATTCAGCGACATCGAAAAAAACAACAACACCGTAGACGATCTGAAAACATGGTTGCTCAAACAAAAGCAAACACAAAATTGGAAAACTACGAAAGCCACTGCTGAAGCGTGTTATGCGCTGCTCCTGGGTGGCAGCAACTGGCTGGCGGAAGAAAAAATGGTAACGATCCAATTGGGGAATACAACCATTTCCAATGCTGATAAAAAAACAGAGGCCGGAACAGGTTATTTCAAAGAAACAATTGAAGGAAGCAAAGTGCAGCAGGGCATGGGGAATATTTCTGTTAATGTGTATCCTGCAGGCACAAAATCTTCGCCTTCCGGAAATGTTTCTACCAGCACTTCCTGGGGTGCAGTTTACTGGCAGTACTTTGAAGACCTTGATAAGATCACTTCTGCGGAAACCCCGCTGAAGCTGAGCAAGAAACTATTCATCGAAAGGAACTCCGATAAAGGCCCGGTGCTGGTAGCATTGAAAGATGGCGATGAACTGAAGATCGGTGATAAAGTGAAAGTAAGAATCGAATTGCGTGCCGACAGGGATATGGAATACATCCACATGAAAGACATGCGTGCCGCTTGTATGGAACCGGTAAATGTGATCAGCAGCTACAAATACCAGGGTGGATTAGGGTATTATGAAAGTACCAAAGATGCCAGCACCAATTTCTTTTTCAGCTGGCTTGCCCGTGGCACTTACGTGTTCGAATACCCGATGTTTGTAACACACGCCGGTAATTTCAGCAATGGAGTTACCACTATTCAAAGCATGTATGCTCCTGAATTCAGCAGCCATAGTGAAGGAGTAAGGGTGAGTGTGAGTGGTCAATGAGTGAATGAGTGAATGGGTGAATGGGTGAATGGTGAAACCTTCGAAGGTTGTATGCTTTTGGAGGTTTATAAAATCAGATGTTTTAGGCGGCTCTTCGGAGCCGCTTTTTTATTGGCTAAGAAGTTGTTTCAAGTGGTTTCCGTTTTGAATGATGCGGGTATTTTGCTGTAGATTTTCCTGCAGCTCTTTGAGATTTTTTTGCTGGAGCCGGATACGATCTTCTATAGATTGTTTCTTTTTGCCATGGGCAAAAAATTCTTCTTTGGAATGAAAACTGGAAAAAATAGATTGCTGAATTTCTCTCTTTATGCCTTCCAGTTTCTTTTTGAGCGACGCATTGTATTTTTTCAAAAGTTGTAATGTGTAAGGGTTTTCATCATTTTCCCGGTTATTGATAACCGCTGCTTTTTGCCGGATGAGCAACATCGAATATATATCTTCTTTATTTTTTGCTTCAATCAACTCCGTCATCAACTGCTCTTTTTGCTCCCTCAGGTTATCATCACGTTCAAGGTCGGGATGCACCTGCTTCGCCAGTTCCTTGTACAGCTCCGTCAGTGATTTTTTATCAAGGTCTGGAAGATTTTTGTATTCAAATACATTTTCTTTTTCTCCCTTTTCTTCATGAAGGTGTTCACTCTCCTGCTCCGGTTGTTCAACAATAGCAGGATTTTTTTCCTGCTTTGACATTAAAGAAGATTGCCATTGAAGATAATTCGCCAGCATCGTTTTGGCTTCATCAGAATAGATGGCCGCATCCTGCAGGACCGGAATGCTGAACTCAAGAAAACTGCGTTCAATATTTTTCGGAAATTTTTCCGCATAAAACACCTGCTCAAGTTTAGTGATAAATTCCACCTGCACCTTCGCTACTTCTATCAGCAGCGGATGAATTTTTTCCAGGAAAAGCCGTTGATACAATTCATCTTCGGCCTTATGCTGTTCATTCTGCTGTTGAAATTCTTCTATTTCTTTTACCAAACGATTGAAACGCCTTGTTTCTTTTTCTAAGGGGCCATCTTTTTTAGAAGGCTTCTTTTTCTCCGAAGGAATATGAAGTAATGACATTTGATAATATTTTTATAAAAAACAATAATATTCAAGGTAATCCAACCTCTGTTCACAGAACAAAACAATAAGCTTTGACCATTCACTATTCACCATTCGCCTCCTTGCCGCTCATCAGGCATCTATTACTGAAGAGGGACAAGGAGGGTTAGACTTTCACTTTAGTAGTGAGCGTAGAATTGGCGTAATAAGTGTTGATTTTACTTACCCATTATACCATGATAAACGTGTTCAACCGCTTCCTTATGGGTTTCTGGTGTTGTCCGATTTGGGAAAACTGTTGGAGGGATTTTCATACTACGTTCCAGTTGATGCAATGAATTAACCATATTGTTCTCTGTTAATTCAAAAGCATTTTGAATGTCATCTTTACTTGACACCTCCTTAAATGGTATATTAAATACACATTGCGCCCTATATATTTCATAGCGTTTATTGGTGTCCATATCTTCAATACTATAGATAGAGGTTATTTTAAGAAGCAGCAATTCATTTGCAGGTAATGACCCTTCGGTATCGGTAGTAATAATAACCTCAACTAGCCCCGTTATTTCAGGGCTGTTAATCTTGGATTGGTAAAATCCTGCAAGCCATTTATGAGATGTCATATTGTACAGTTTTGGTACTGTAAATATAACTAATATGTCATGTAATGCTACTTCTTTTTGGCGGGAGCCGTGGGAGTAATGAGCGTTTTAACTAAGTCCTCAAATGAGCCGTCAATAGCTAGTTTATCGTCGTATTTATTTGCACGTGGCTTTGCATCCTTTTTAGGCTTGGGTGCTGCTGCTTTCTTCTTTGTTGCCATGTACTAAAGTTTTATAAGATAAACGTCCTTCAATGTTCTGTAAAGATACTTCAAAACGCTGTCCATCGGTTAAATCTCTTGAATTGTATCGGTTTGTAAATTCATCGCAATAGCGTTGTAGATGCTTAAAACTAACTTGGTGATAGATGCCATAAATACCACGCTTCATTACACCCCAAAAGTTCTCTACGTTATTTGTATGTACTTTACCGGATACTATTGAAGGTCTTACCCACTCCTTTCTACCATGTACTACAGTTTCACGATAATAGTCACTTTCTAAGGCACGATATAAGTAACTTTCATCCGTATGTAGTTTGCTGCCTTTCTCTACGTTGTCCCTGACAGCTTGCGTTATATTATCCCTGTTATTGTTTGCAAATACAAATGTTTTCACCTTTTTAGTATCACGTTCTATTAAGCCCAATACAGCCCCTTTGCCGTCATTTGTCTTGTTTAGCTTATACTCTACTTCTTCCGGTGATAAACCAACGTAATCGCTTCTGAATTTACGTCCCATGTAGGTTTCATCTGCCTCAACCGTTCCCTTCAATAAATCGCTGCCTTTATCCTTTAAACTTTCCCTAATCCTATGAAGTATAAACCATGCAGTTTTTTGCGATACACCTAAATCTTTACCCAGTTGTACGCTGCTTATTCCTTTTTTATGAGCCGTGATTATGTACATAGCGGGAAACCATGTAGTGAGTGGTATGTTTGAAGCATGGAACACAGTTCCAACAGTTACGCTGTATTTTTTATAGCATTCCTTAGAACCACATTTAAAACGCTTCCCGTTTTCAATATTGTAAGATTTTTCGCACCCGCAATATGGGCAAGTTGGTAAGCCATTCCATCTTTGTCTAATTAAAAATGCACGACACTTCTCTTCTGTATTAAAATCCTGCATCAATTGTTTAAGATTTCCTACCATGACAAATAATTTAGAATGTAAATATAGTACCTGTCCATCATAATACCTAAAATGTATTAGTATTATTAGTAAAATAGATTTTTATTACGGAAATCCACATTTTACCCAAATTAGTTAGCACACAAATTTTATGAGATATTTTGTATATTTGTTGTAAGCTGAGTAATAAAAAAGTCCCTTGGTGGTCAAGGGACTTAAAACTTGTGAAAAGCCATAAAAATGGGAACTCCCAAAAACCATAACAAGCCGATTACACCGGCTGTTATTCAGCAGGTCGCAGACCTTGCTAAACACAACACCCCGACTGGCTTAATTGCCTACAAAACGGGGAGGACAGAAAATTCTATTTACAACATTGCAAGTGAGAATAATATCTCTTTGCATCCTGTAAATCAAAGCCCGTACAATCGGACTAAGAAGTAAGTAGATTTTTGTCTAACAAACTAACGGCCTTATTAAAGGCCGTTTTTATTTTGTCAGGCCAAATATATTTTCTATCCGCTAATTCAGAACCGAGATGTAAAATAAGAGTCTTTATTGTATTTACTTCTTTTGGTTCAACATTTTTTTTATTACCGTTAATACGATTACGAGCATTACCCATATTATATCCATAACATTAAGTTTTTTATGGACAAGAGTTATATACTTGTCCCTTAATGTTAGTAGATACCGCTCATCACACATACTTTACCATTCGTATGAACGCAAGTCCCGTTCAACTCCGATTTTATTGCGCAATATCCGCCGCCGCTATACCTTAGCACTTCAAATTTAAACGGAGCCTGGCTCCCATGACAAATGTACCATCTTATTGCTTCTGCGCTTTTTAACTATCGCCAGAGAGTAAAGCCACCTTCCTACTTCTTCTTCCGCTTAAAGCTATAGCAGATCAGAGTTACCATTCGGTAAATTGTTTCCCTACCAGGAGAAACGATTGATCATATTCAGTAATAAATCATTTTCTTTGAGGAAGCCGGCCGGAGGCGGATGCTGGATGACCGGCTGAACGTCGTTCGGACGGGATGCTGGATACTGGATAATGGATAATGGATAATGGATAATGGATAATGGATAATGGATATCACAGCGAAGAATTTAGCGAAGCACAACAATCACGGATCGCCAGCAACTGGCATCCAGTATCAAGGAACATAACATAATCATTAACCCCTAATAAATCAAAACTACAATGGACACACAACAATTATTGGCTCAGTACTGGTGGGTGATCGTCATCCTGCTGTCACTTATCTTTTACAAATTCATTTTGCGGGTATTCTTTGGAATGGTGATCGTTCCGGAAAACAGGATCGGGCTCGTTACAAAAAAATTCGTACTCTTTGGGGCCAATCGTGAACTACCGGATGGCAGGATCATCGCCACAAAAGGAGAAGCAGGTTTTCAGGCTCAGGCGCTGGCACCCGGACTTTACTGGGGCATGTGGCCCTGGCAATATGGGGTGGATATGCAGCCATTCGCAGTTATTCCCGAAGGAAAGATCGGATTGATCCTTTCGAATGATGGCGCGGAAATCCCCACCGGTGCGATCCTTGGCCGTAAAGTAGACAGCGACAATTTTCAGGATGCTGAAAAATTCCTGGAAAACGGCGGACAGAAAGGCCGGCAGACGGCTTATATTACCGCAGGTACTTATCGTATCAATACCTATGCATTTACCATCACGATCGCGGATATGGTGATCATTCATGAGAACATGGTGGGCATCGTGACCTCACTGGATGGACACCCGATCGAAAGCGGGCAGATAGCCGGTAAATATGTAGATGGCCACAACAACTTCCAGGATTTTGATACGTTTCTGAAAAACGATGGTAACCGTGGGCTGCAACCATCCATCATACTGGCGGGTAGTTACAATATCAACCCATGGGCGATACAGATAGAAGAAGTGCCGATGACAGACGTACCGATCGGGTATGTAGGTGTGGTGATCTCCTACATCGGCCAGGATGGAAAAGATCTTACCGGTGACAGTTTCAAACACGGTAATATCGTGAGCAAGGGCAGTCGCGGTGTGTGGATGGAACCTTATGGTCCCGGTAAATATCCTTTCAATAAATACATCATGAAAGTAGAACTGGTGCCAACGACCAACCTGGTGTTGAACTGGGCGAATACACGGAGCGAATCGCATCAGCTGGATAAAAATCTTTCTACCATCACCGTACGTTCGCAGGATGGTTTCCCGTTCAATCTCGATGTATCGCAGATCATCCATATCCCGGCTAATGAAGCGCCAAAAGTGATCGCCCGTTTTGGTAGCATGAACAACCTGGTGAGCCAGGTATTGGAACCGACCATCGGCAACTATTTCCGCAACTCTGCACAGGATAGTGATGTGATCGCGTTCCTGAGCACTCGTAAAGAAAGGCAGCAGGCGGCAAAAGAAAACATGAAAACCGTGCTGGATGAATACAACGTGAATGCTGTGGACACTTTAATAGGAGATATCGTTCCGCCGGAATCGCTGATGAAAACACTTACAGATCGTAAGATCGCACAGGAAGAAGAAAAAACCTACAGTACCCAACGTATGGCGCAGGAAAAACGCCAGGGTATGGAAAAAGAAACGGCCATCGCGGATATGCAGAAAGAGATCGTGAAGGCTCAACAGAGTGTAGAGATTGCACAACGCACTGCAGATGCAGCTGTAAAAAAAGCAGAAGGTGATGCGAACAGCCTGAAACTACAGGTTGACGCAGAAGCGACCGCCACAAAAATGCGTGCGAACGCTGAAGCGGAAGCAACAAAAGCAAGAGCAGGTGCACAGGCGGAAGCCACCAAACTGAACGCCAGCGCAGATGCCGAAAAGATCAGCAAGACCGGTTTGGCAGAAGCGGAAAAGATCATGGCAATTGGTAAGAGTACCGCGGAAGCGTATGAACTGCAGGTGAAAGCGATGGGCGGCGATAACTTTACGAGGTATAAGATCACGGAAGAAATTGGTAAAGGCCAGATCAAAGTGATACCGGATATTCTCATTGGTGGCGGCACAGGTACGGATGGAGGCATCAATGGTTTGCTGGGAATGAAACTGATGGAGATGATGGATCAGAAGAAAACGGATACACCGGAGGCGAATTAATTTAGTAATGGATAACGGTATAATGGATAATGTTTTCGATTGAAAGAACTGTAAAAATTGAAATAACTTCGGTTTGAAAACATTATCCTTTATCCATTATTCTATTATCCATTAAAACCAGTAAAAAAAACAACAATGAAACTAAACAAACTCCCCTTCCTCTTCGGCTCGATGATCCTCGCGGTGGCCTTGTTTACTGCGTGCAAGAAAAAGAACAATGAGGATATCACCAATACTGTCAATAAAACCGGATCGGTAGAAACATCGGTAACTGTTCAGCACCTTGATAGTACACACGATGTACTCCTGACCAAACATACGGTATGGGTACACAACAGCGAATTCAAAAATGTTGAATACCGCGATACCATTCCGGCGCTGGGCATGGAAACCAAAGAAGCGGAAAACAGCGATGGCGATACCAAGAAGGTAACGGTGAAAAAAGATTACGAGATATTTATTACAATAAAGTAGTGAATGGTCAATGGTCAATGGTCAATAGTGAAAATATGAGGTTTAAATGTTTTTATTAGTTTTTAAATCCTGATTTTAAAAGGCTCAGGATTATTTAAAACTTTCGAAATTTTCACCATTCACCTTTCACCATTCACTCAAAAAAAGTACGAATGAAAAAAAGTTCCACTATAAAGCTAATCCTGATCACAGCAACTTTGGCAAGTTGCAACCAGAAGAAAAAAGAACCCGAATGGGGCGAAGGAAGCAAAACCTATGTCCGTGGAGACAGCACGGCACCCTATACCCGTACGCATTACGGGCATGGTGGAAATGGGTTGCTGACAGCGGCCCTATGGTATTACGCATTCCGGCCATATGGCAATTACAGCAATGGAAATTATACCAGGGCCGGATACTATTCAGGCGCCATTTCTCAACGTTCCAACATCGGCTCTAATAATTTCAAAGGAAATGTAACGAGAGGAGGATTTGGAAGAAGTGGCTACAGCGTAGGCGGATAAGGAAATATGTACGATGTGAGATGTATGATGTATGATTTCTTTCAAAGGAAGATCTTTACAATCCTGTTCATCTCAATCATTGCAATATTTTCTCATCTTACGTGAAACCATATCATACATCATACATCATACATCTCACATCATACATTTTATGAATCGTATCATTACAACTCCCCGCAACCACTGGCAAAGTGCCGTAGAAAAACTGGGCTTCGGTTTTCATACCAGCGATGTGCCTTACTGGGATGAATCTGCTTATTATACATTCACCTCCGGTGAAATAGACCAGCTCGAAAAAGCTACTGCAGCCCTCTGGGAAATGTGCCTCGAAGCCGTACAACATGTGATCGACAACAAACTCTATCCGAAGTTTCACATTCCGCAGGAGTTTATTCCATACATCGAAAAAACCTGGAACGATGATCATCCCGCCATCTATGGCCGCTTTGATCTTTGTTTCAAAAATGGCCAGGTAAAATTGCTGGAATTCAATGCCGACACTCCAACCAGTTTGTACGAAGCCGGTATCGTGCAATGGTTCTGGTTACAGGATTTTGATAAAAGTAAAGATCAGTTCAACAGTATTCACGAAAAACTGATCGCTTACTGGAAATACCTGAAAGTGTACCTCAATCCGGGCAAGCTACATTTTACCTGCCTGAAAGAAACGCTGGAAGACCTTACGAATACTGAATACATGCGGGATTGCGCCATACAGGGCGGCCTGGATACAAAGCTCGTGTTCATCGATGACATCGGTTGGGAGGCAGAGAGCGCTCAATTTGTAGATATGGAAAATGAATCCATCACCAACATTTTCAAGCTATATCCATGGGAATGGCTGGCACACGAAAGTTTTGGAAAAAATATCTTAAGCGACAGCAACCAGGCTTTCTGGATAGAACCTGCCTGGAAAATGATCCTGTCGAATAAAGCGATACTGCCCATCTTATGGGAACTATTCCCCAACAACGAATATCTTTTACCCGCATATTTCGAAAATAACGGCATGAAAGATTATGTAAAAAAACCGATCCTTTCCCGTGAAGGTGCCAACATTGAAATTGTAAAGCATTATGGTACCATCGAAAAAAGTGAAGGCGAATATGGCGAAGAAGGTTTTATTTATCAGCAATTATTTGAGCTGCCCGATTTTGATGACAACTTCCCTGTCATCGGTAGTTGGGTGATCGGCCAGGAGCCAGCAGGCATGGGCATTCGCGAAGCAAAAAGTTTGATCACGGATAACAAAAGCAGGTTCGTACCACACCTGATCGTTTGATAAAATAAAAAACGGGTTGTACATACAGCCCGTTTTTTATTGATTATTTTTTTAAGGTGCAATGCTTACTTTTTTTACTTCATTCCTTCCAAAAAACGTCGGGTAATACATCAATTCCGCTTTAGCCGGATTCAGATGAAAAGTGCCATTATACCTTGGCGCCAACTCGATTTCATATGTATGAAGTCCTTTGCCGAGATATTCGGAAAATATCCTCACCTTATCTTTAGACGATTCACGATATTCATTCCAACCTATGCCATTTTTTTCAGCATAGATACATCCCGCCGGTATGGGTACTTCCAGCATCACATACTCTGACTCTTTAAGCGCATTTACTTCGACGATCATCTTTATTTTTTCACCGGATGTAATAATGGGCTGTTTTTGCCCGTTCCGGGAAAAATAAGTATTGATCACAAAATTATTTGTAACAGGCAACGGATCCGCCACAAAGGTTTTTTGATAAGCCGTCAGATACACAATCCCACTACCATTTTTTGAAAAATTCAGCTCCTGCATTTTCGTATTCCGCCATTTCATTTCAAACGGAAATTTAGTAATGACAAAAGCGGTATCTCCCGAAACACTCACCTTAGCAGGCTTTGTAATATCCGCCTGCGAATCCAATACATCCTGAAGGATCGCTCCCGTTATGCTGGCAGATTCAACTGTGTTTGCCCAGTAACCATTCCTTCTCCGTTCTAAAAAATACTGAATGATGCCGCTGGCAGATCTTTCAAAACCGGGTTCTTCTCTTAATGTTTTAAAAGCCAGCACTGTTGTCGCGATATCGTTATTAGACCAGTTGTATGTTTGTTCACCCCAATGAATACTGCCCATTGCAGAAACTTTTTTTCTACCCATCAATTCCTGCAGCAAAGAAGCATGTTCCATTTTTTGTCGCTGCATGATCTTCAGTTTCTGCCATTTTGCATGTAATCCTACAGAATCAATATCGATCTTCTTCAACCACATTTCATAATTCATTTCATGATGGCCTTCGCTCAAAGTAAATAATGCAGCCATCAACCGGTCTTTCTTCAAGTATGGAAGCTGGTTCTGCAAATAAAGAAAGCCGTTCCTCACATTCGTTTCTACCAAAGGATTACTTCTGTAATTGACCAATGCCTGCAATACATAATTCGTCACTTCAAAATTCGCTTTGCCGTTCGGCCACCACGACCAGCCACCATCATACAATTGCGCTTTCTGCACTTTCGCCAGCAACTGATCCGCAAGCTTCTGCTCAGTAAATTCTTTTTTCAACTTTTCATAAATCTGTTTCTTCAAAGCCAACCCTTTCAATTTAGAAGTGGTCTGCTCCATACATTGATGCGGATAATTTTTCAGATGCTCCAGTTCATCCAGTAATACATCCAACGTATTGTTCTGCGCATAAATATTCAATCCCGAAGCATCCGGTGCAAGTTTAAAATTCACACTTGTATCTTTTTGCAAAACCCAAAAATCTCCGGCGGTTTCTTCTGTACCCTTTTTCAAAACCGGTAGCTTTCTTTCTTCCCCATCTTTAAATCCCGTCGACGTTTTCAGTTGATAGCCGATATTCAAAGTATCCTTACCGGAAGTGCCGATCAACTGCTGATCAATATGGGCATCCGATGGCGAAAGTTCTGTCTTATTTTCAGTCAGCACCTGACCGTTCATTTTAAATGAAGTGGAAAGACTGTACTTATCTTGGGTGTAATTCGATGCTTTGCCTACAACAAAACAACTATCTCCTTCGGTTAAGAACAAAGGCATGTTCAGTTGCGCCACTATTGGTTTATATGCCTGTGTGAGCAGGAACGTTTTACCTACCCTGTTCTTTTTATCCATGGCAAAAACAAAATTCTTCCAGCCCGTGATGTTATCCGGATAAACAACTTCAAAAGAGGCATTTCCATTTTCATCAGTGATCATATTGGGCTGCCAGAAAGCATAATCGCGGAAAATTTTACGATCGGTTTTTCTTTTGGTGGTAACAACGAGTGCCCCATTCGCCGCTTCAGACCCATATATCGCGGAAGCTGAGGTACTACTAAGTGTGATCATTTCCGCAATTTCTTCCGGTTTCAAAGTGCCCAATACGCTCATCGGTGTGATAATACCGTCGATTACCAGTAAAGGATCTGAGTTTCCAGTAAGACTCCGAATTCCACGAAGGCTGATCTTAACGTCGTCGAAAACCCCATTGTTGATGGAAGTTATATTCAGTCCTGCTACCCTACCTTGTAAACCATTTACAACATTAGTAGATATATCAATTGCGCTGGACGATACTTGTGACGTAGCATAACCCAGGTCTTTTCTTTGGCGCTGAATTCCATATGCCGTCACCACTACTTCCTGAAGCGATTCTGCAGAGATAAAAAGACTTACATTTTTATTTACAGTTTTATCATCCATAATATTCAGCGGCATTTCTATTGCTCTATACCCAAGTGCGGAAATGATCAAAGTATAATTCCCAATTTTTAAGTGAGAAAAACTATATACTCCTCCGGCATTTGTATACCCCATAGGCGTATACCCTTTGAATGAAATACCTGCAGAAGGAATTCCAACCCCTGATCTTCCATCTGTAATCTTCATGGAAAGGGTTGCGCCGCCATTTTGCGAAACGATCATCGCTACCGGCATCAATGAAACAGGGGTTTCGATCACGCGTAATTCTTCTTCTGTTTCAAGACGGATCAATTCCTCCTCGCGGGCAGCATCTGCGTAAAGTTGCGCCAGCAAAGGATTATCAGCTACAAATACCGCCTGCCGCATATTGGCTACCAATGTGCCTCCTCCGGCTACGATGACTTCTCTTTCTGCGGTATAATTATTCCAGCTAACCAATAACAGACGATATTTTCCCGGAGTAAGATTGAAAAAAGTATATTGATACATATCAGCAATAACAATCGCCTTGCTGCTGTCGGCATTTTTTAAGATCACATACCTCAACGCTGTATCAGCCGGGATTTTGATAGCCAGTTTTCCTGTACCGGATTTAAAAGAATTGTAGGTATAACCATATTGTCCTTTTAGTCGGGGAATCTTTGCTGGTATTTTTGTGGTAGCATATGTAACAACCGGCGGAAAGCCAAGCGTGTCGCCTAATTTGAGATTTGTTTCTCTTACACGGGGCAGGTAATTTTTCTCTTCCGGGAAATTAAACAGTTTGCTCTTTTCAAGCCGCACTACTTTTTTTGAAAGGCTGTATTCATACCCAGGCTCAAAACGAAAAGCGATATCAAATTTTTCAGGATAAAAGAGGTACAGGCTGTCAGTAGTAAATGGACCACTGGTATGTACGTCGCTGCCATTGAACCGTGTTACCTGTCTGTTTTGCCACAGATAAGCGCCAGACATATTCCTGTCCCTCATACGCCAGATACTGTTTTCAAGCAAACTGATCTCTTCTTTACTCCAATAGGGTTTCACATCAGTAACTTTCGAATGTACAGGAAGAGTATCAAGGTCAAAAACAAGGTCATGTTTGAAACCGGGTTGGATATAAATGCTGTCGATCTTTATTTCCTGATCCTGTGTGCGGATCAAAAACTGAACAAAACCAGGGTACACATCAAACGAATATCTTGTTGTATCGGTAACCGCATTGTAATACCGGAACTGACGATTGATATGTAATAAATAAATTTCCTGAGGGATGCCTTTTTTGACAAGATTTACAGAAACCTGCGGAGTAAAATCATTGAGCAATGTCATCACATCCTGGTAACCATTTTTGGGAAACAACAGCTGGTAATGAAGCATACTGTCGAGCCCGAATTTGCCGATCCATTTTTTGTTTTCTGCAAGCAGATACGATAAATACGGAAGCTCAACATCGGCCACTTCATAAGGAGGGTACTCAATATATTTTCTTCCTTTATAATTGACGCCATAAGCCGGCTCTTTGATCTTAAGATCATTGCTGAATTGGTTATTATAGCCAACTGCCGTAAGATTCACATCCGATGCAGGCCTGCCTTTATAATCCGTTACATTCACTTTTATCGAATCCTTCTCACCCGGAAATATCTTCTCTTTCGCATCAATTTTTACTGATAATATTTTATACAACAAAGCGATCAGCCTTTCATCCGTTTGCTCTATGCCATTCCACACGTACTGCCAACGAACCGTATAATACTGCCGGTGATCATTCATGAGTTTTGTCCATTGGATCATCTCACCCGATTGCCTGCCGGAAGCAATCAGTTTTTGTCCATCCAGCACGGTGTAGTAAATGGGTATGCGATATGGATTATCCAAAATGAAACCCAGTATATCGCCACTGCTGATACGGTCAAACCCTGGTTTATAACGCGATGGCTCAAAGGTTTTGCTGATCCATTTATCAGTTTTTAGAGAAAACTCATACTCTTCAGAAAGCCCGTCAATCTTTATTACCAACGGAAAATTTACCGGTACTTCGGCATTCTCCCCAGCTTCCATAATTCCCTTTGCCGGAACAGGTACGCCATTTTCGAGGTAAGTGACATAGACGCTGTCGTTTTTTTGTTTTACAAAAAGTTCCTTCCGAAAATAGTCATACCCAACCGTAATAGATTTTTCCTGCACTTCATTGCTGGAATTAATGAAGCGGATGGTCGCCCAAATAGAAAGATTTACTTTTGGCAAAATAGCTGCGGGAATTAAAAATTTCGTATCTCCATCGGAGGCCAGTTTTGTTTGCACACGATACAATGTATCCCTTACAAAAACAGTATCCTGATTTGTTTCATGGATACCCGAAGTTCCGAGGAGCAATTCAACATTTGCATCCAATACATTCAACCCATTGGCATCTTTTGCTGAAGCAAAAAAGCGAAGGGTATCGGCCGGATAGTAGGTTTCCTTATCCGCCCTGAAGCTGGTGGAGTTGATCTCATCCAGCACATAATCCTCTAATCGAAAATCTCCTTTCATCAGAATATCGCCATCACTGTTTTTGAAGAGGAGGTTATACCTGGTTCCGGAAGGCAAAGTATCCCTTAGAACAAATTCACTGAAGTAAGCCCCTGCTGTAGCGGGTTTTAGCCTTTTTACCAACTGTTCCACATTTCTTTGTTGCTGGTAATAATTCAGATACACATCAAGACTTTTCCGCGATGGTTTCGATCTTTTACCGAGCAGGTAAGCTTTGAATTTTACCGTATCCCCCATCTTATATTTTGGCTGATTAAATACCATGTACCCCCGGGTAACAGGTTTGTTTCTTCTGCTTTTTTCATGATCAAATAAACGCTTGAATTGCCGCGGTACCCAGCTCAGTATTTTATAAATTTTTGTGGAATGATAATTTTGCCTGATCTGCTGAGAGACCGGTTTAACCTCATCATCATCATTTAATTCGATAGCAGAATAGAGTGTATCCGTGGCAGTGTAAACTGTTATGGCAGCTTCTTCCAGTTTATAATTCTTCCACCAGAAAGTGCCGGAGGAAGCATCAGCCCTGATTTCTTTGTTATCTACAAACATCCGCACCTGCTCCACCGGCTGGCCGGTTTTGCTGCGCACATCCAATTGTACCTGCCGGCGGTTATTGATGGTGATGAGTTTAAGATCACTGATATTCAAAACTTCTACCTGCAGGTAACTTCCTCTCACACGAGCCAGTACATAATTGCCTTTTGCCAGTTTTGATTCATCCACAGAATCGCTCAAAAAAACCATGGCGGGTGTATCGTCTTCAAATCTTCCCAACGGGATCGAATCCCATTTGATGTATTGCTCTGCTTCTGCTGCAGATATTTTATAAGCAAACGCCTGCCAGCTGGCGGCACGTAGCTTCTTGAGATCTTTTTGCGAAAAACCGGAAAGGGAAATAACGAAAAATAACACGAACAGCAATATTCTCATAAACAGGTTAAAAGGGTCAATGAATGGGCTAATATTCAACAGAGAGTAATTTACAGGCAAAGGCTGCATGAAATTTATTATTGGAGAAAAAAACAGAACTTCATGCTACGATCACAATGTTTGAACAACAATAATCAACATGGCATACGATCTCCAACTGGCGGAAAAGATACGGAATCATTTGTCGGGCATTCCCGGATTAAAAGTGGAAGAGAAAAAAATGTTCCGTGGGCTTTGTTTTATGGTCAATGAAAAAATGTGCGTGAATGTTAGCGGCGAAAATATGATGTGCCGTTTCGATCCGGAGTTGCTGAAAGTCGTAGCGGAAAGGAATGGTTTCGAGCCGATGATCATGAAGGGAAAGCAATTGAGCGGGTATTGTTATGTAAACACTGCTGGCTACAGATCGAAAAAAGATTTTGACTATTGGATGAGGCTTTGTCTTGATTTTAATAAAATTGCGAAAGCTTCGAAGAAGCAGTAGGGGCAATCTTAACTGTCACTATACTGGGAAAATAAATCCGAAATAATTGTTCCGTAGGAACATTGTCTCGGTAGAAAAAATAATTCATTTTTTCCATACCACAGGTTCGGTTTGTGTTCCGATCGTGCCGCTGTTCCTTATTGTACAATATCTTTTTGCTTCGCAATATTTCTCTTCATTGCGCCAGAAAACATGATGGTCAGCAGCACAAATATCAGCAGGAAATTAAATTCCATACCGTTTCTTCCGCCGCCTACAACAAACCAGCCTTCCGGATAATGCACCATGATGATGCCAGCGATCAATATGATGATCGTGATCCCACAGGCCCATTTCAAAAATTTTTGCGTCAGCAGGCAGACAGCAGCCAGCACATGAGAAATTTTGATGGCCCATGCCAGCGGAACACCCAGCGGCGCAAACCCCTGCTCATCCAGGTAAAATTTGCCGAAATCATGCACACCATTATTGAACATGCCCCCAAGGCCATGCACCAGCAGGATCACGGCCACGGCAAACCGCAATAAAAAATTGTTGTTGAACAGGTTCATCAGGCATAGTTTAGGTGGTCGCACTTATTGACCCGTTTTCGCCGGAAATAGCTGCACAACTGCCTTTAGACCGCTTTTATCGATTGCTAAAATCAATATTTCCCTATAAACCCTGCAAACTTTATCTTTGCCGCCTAATTTAATACTAAAAGATGTTTCGTACACACACCTGCGGCCAGTTAAGGATAGCCGACACCAACACTACAGTAACCCTTGCCGGATGGGTTCAAACCGTTCGTAAATTCGGATCGATCACTTTTGTGGATCTGAGGGACCGTTATGGCATCACCCAATTACTTTTTTCAGAAAGCCTGAATGCCGAACTGGACGCCAATCCATTGGGCCGTGAATTCGTTTTGCAGGTAACCGGTACCGTTAGCGAACGCAGCAGCAAGAATAATAACATTCCTACCGGCGAAATAGAATTGCTGGTAAACACCTTTAAAATACTCAACAAGTCCATTACCCCACCCTTCACCATACAGGATGATACCGATGGCGGTGATGACCTGCGCATGAAATACCGCTTTCTCGATCTGAGGAGGAACGCGGTAAAGAAGAACCTCGAACTCCGTTATGCAACGGGAAGGAGTACACGAAATTACCTGCATGAAAACGGTTTCATGGATATCGAAACACCTTTTCTGATCAAGAGTACGCCTGAAGGCGCCAGGGATTTTGTGGTACCAAGCCGCATGAATGCAGGACAGTTTTATGCGCTGCCACAAAGCCCGCAAACGTTCAAGCAATTGCTGATGGTGAGCGGATACGATCGTTATTACCAGATCGTGAAATGTTTCCGCGATGAAGACCTTCGTGCCGACAGGCAGCCGGAATTCACGCAGATAGATTGTGAAATGTGTTTTGTAGAGCAGGAAGACATCCTCCATATGTTTGAAGGCCTGGTGAAACGCATTTTTAAAGATGTAAAAAATATCGACTACACTGATGTGGTGGAACGTATGACCTGGGAAAACGCGATGTGGACCTACGGAAATGACAAGCCGGATATCCGTTTCGATATGAGACTGGCTAACCTGAAATTCCCTTCTTATACTTTCCCTCAACAACAAAGTATTTCATCACTGATCGATGGAGCGGATTTCAAAGTATTTGATGAAGCTGAAACGGTGATCGCTATTGCAGCGCCGGGTTGCAGTGAATATACCCGAAAACAAACCGACGAACTAACGGAGTGGGTTAAACGCCCACAGGTAGGCATGAAAGGTTTGGTATTCATCAAATGTAATGCTGATGGCACTTTCAAAAGCAGCGTAGATAAATTTTATTCTGAAGATAAATTGAAGGCTATCGCTGAAGCAACGAATGCAAAATCGGGTGACCTGATCCTGATCGTTGCCGGTGCGGAAGAAAGGACCCGTAAAGCGGCGAGCGACCTTCGTATGTACATGGGCACTACGCTTGGACTGCGTAAGGCAGATGAGTTCAAACTTCTGTGGGTATTGGATTTCCCATTGTTTGAATATGCGGAAGATGACAACCGTTGGGTTGCCCGTCACCATCCGTTCACTTCTCCTAAGCCGAGTGACATTGAAACAATGATCAATAATAATCCGTCGATTGAAAATCCTGCGGAATACCTGAAACATCCATATGCCAACATCAAGGCGAATGCTTATGATATGGTGTTGAACGGAAATGAGATCGGTGGGGGTAGTATCCGTATTTACCAGAAAGAGTTGCAGCAGAAAATGTTTGCAGCGCTTGGTATGGATGATGAAGAACAACAACACAAATTCGGCTTCCTGTTGGGGGCATTTGAATATGGCGCTCCACCGCATGGTGGTATCGCGTTTGGCTTCGACAGGCTTTGTTCCATCCTTGGCGGTAGCGAAAGCATCCGTGATTTCATCGCTTTTCCGAAAAACAATAGCGGGCGTGATGTGATGATCGATGCACCAAGCACGATCGATGAGAAACAATTTGAGGAATTGCAGATAAAGCTGGATCTGAAAGCATGATAATTATACGCCTTTTTTGACGGTATCCCGCAAATACATTAATTTATGCCTTCCGGTTCTTCCGGAAGGTTTTTATTTATAATAACTTTTCTCTTGAAGCGTACTCTTGCAATAATATTCAGCATACTTGTTATATTAAGTTCCGGTATTGGCGGAGCAGCAGCTTTATGGAAACGGCTTTCTTCGCCTTACGGATTCTATGTCAGCAATACACAAGTCGTTACATTCACCGGATTTTTATGTACAGGATTGGTATTTTTCCTTTATCACTTGTATTTTTTAATGACATTAAAACGAATCCTCAAAAAACCCGACAATATCAGCAGTTCTTCATTAGCAAAAGTTTTTACCTGGACGTTTGTTTTATCCATATTTGTATGGTTCCTGATATGGCTATATGGATCATACTTAACTTTCTTTGAGGATCCTGAAAATTTTGATGTTAATATTTTCACATGGCTGATTGTAACCATCTTCCTATTTATGAATTGTTTTGTGGGAATATTCTTTTATAAGTTAAGAAAAAAATATGTTATAGATTCAATGAATGATCAAATTGACCATCTTGGAGAAAAATTTGATAGGTAAATATTTAGTCTTGATATTTCGATACTTTAAAAAATAATTTTTATGAAAACATTGCTGCTCTCCTTTGCATCGGTTATTTTAATCTTGTTCTCTTCCTGCAGCAAGGATGATGTAATTACCCCAAACAACGGGGCAGTCACCAGCCTGGATGTTGCATACGGCTCAGATGCCAAACAAAAGATGGATGTATATCTTCCAGCAGAAAGATCTGCAGATACCACCAAAGTATTGATCATGATCCACGGCGGTGCCTGGAGCGAAGGAGATAAGACCGATTTTGCAGCATACATCGATACGATGAAAAGAAGGCTCCCGAATTATGCGATCATCAACATTAACTACAGACTGGCATCTGCTTCAGGCAACCTTTTTCCCACACAGGAAAACGATGTGAAAGCAGCGGTAGATTTTATCATCAGCAAACGTGCCGAATACAAGATCTCTGATAAGATGGTTTTGCTGGGAGCCAGTGCCGGCGGCCATTTGGCGTTATTGCAGGGATATAAGAATTCAAGCATCAAACCTAAAGCCATCGTAAATTTCTTCGGGCCTTCGGATATGGTGGATATGTATAATAACCCTGCATCGGTATTTGCACCACCATCTGCCATCGCTTCTTTATTTGGCGGAACGCCAGCTACCAAAGCAGAGTTGTACGCTTCATCCGGCCCGATCAATTATGTATCGGCACAGAGTTCCCCAACAATCACTTTACAAGGTGGTGTGGACCCATTGGTAAGGCCGGCACAGCAAACGGCTTTGCAAACCAAACTCAATAATGCAGGTGTAACAAATGAATATGTTTTTTATCCCACCGAATCACATGGATGGGTTGGAGCAAATCTTGTCAACTCATTCGACAGGATACAACTTTTTTTGAAAGCAAATGTGCAGTAAGACCACTTCATGAAATTTTTGCTCAACATACTATTCCTGTTATTCTTTTCGGCTCCGGCGTTTTCGCAATTATATTTTAAAGCGACGCTGAAAGCCAACCAGGAAACATTATACCGTAATCTCGTTCAGCGTTCGATCAATAAAAATTTATCGTTGCCGCTGAATGATTCTACAGAAGAAAACTGGCAGGAAGCTTTTAATGCATTACAGGTTACCCGCTATAGATCCCTGTGGGTAGATGGCCGTATCGACAGCGCCGCGGAATGGATACATACCCGTTCTATCCCATTTCAACGGTCAGCACTGGAATTGTTGTATTCCCGTTATCCTGACAAATATTACCAACAGGTCAAATATCTTTTACGATCCACCAACGCACCAAAGGTATTTGCGCTTTGCGCAGAATACATTTTACAATCATCGCACGCCAAAGAAGACCTTTCTTTTCTTTCGGTAAAAACAAAACAGTTTTCAGACACCTTACCCGGCAACCCGGTATTGGAACAACTCAGTTACCGGTTGGCTCATCGGGAAAAAGCGGATGTGTTGCCGTCTTTGCAACCCTTTTTTCAGAAAGATTATTTGCCGGGCAAAATACTGGTATTTAGTCTGCAGAGAAAAAACAGGAACTATCCCGGGATCGTGATCGTTCGTGATCGCAATGGAAATTTTATCCGCGACAGCCTTGGCAATCTTTTTTCCGTACCGCAGCTGGCATTGAGCAACAACGGGCTTCCAGGATACCTCAGCAACGGCAACACTCCCGAAGGGATCTTCCGCATGAAGGGCTACGATGTTTCACGTTCTACTTTTATCGGACCGACGGTAAACATTCAGCTGACCATGCCTTTTGAAAGATCGCCGCGGCATTTCTTCGCCGATTCTTCTATCAGCGATACCACCTGGGATATCCGCCGCTACCGCAATCTGCTACCCGCAGCATTCAAAGATTATTACCCGCTTTATCAGAGTTATTACGCCGGTATGGCGGGACGTACAGAGATCATCATTCATGGCTCCACGCTCAACCCGGATTATTATATCCGTCAGCCATATTACCCCCTGACACCAACCCAGGGCTGTCTCACTTCCAAAGAAATATGGGATGGCGAAACCGGACGGCGAAGTGAAAGCGACCAGCAATTGCTCATCAATGCCATGATAAAAGCCGGCGGTGCCGATGGTTACGCGATTGTGATCAATATTAGTGATGAAGAACAGGCGGTAATGGTTGGAGAAATTCTTGAATACATTAAATAAGGAATAAGAAACATAAAATAAGAAATAAGGAAGTTGTGGAACTTTATAAATTCACAAGATCTTACAGCCTTCGTACTTTCTTATTTCTTATTTAAAATTCCTTATTTCTTATTTTTGCTTTATGAATCTCCCCCCTTTAGCAGAACGTCTCCGTCCCAATACTTTAGACACGTTGATCGGCCAGCAACACCTGACTGGCAAAGGAAGTATTTTGCGGACAGCCATCGAAAACGGCAAAGTGCCATCGATGATCTTATGGGGGCCGCCTGGTGTTGGCAAAACGACTATCGCTAATATTATCGCACATACTTTACAGCAAAAATTTTACACTCTCAGCGCTATTTCTTCCGGCGTAAAAGATATCCGCGAAGTGATCGAGGAAGCTAAAAATACCAGCGGTGCTATTCTCTTCATTGATGAGATACATCGTTTCAATAAAGGCCAGCAGGATGCTTTGCTGGGTGCTGTAGAAAAAGGAATTGTGACGCTGATCGGAGCTACCACAGAGAACCCATCGTTTGAAGTAAACAGCGCGTTGCTTAGCAGGTGCCAGGTGTATGTATTGAAAGCGCTCGATCAACCGGCATTGGTAGAGTTGTTGAATTTTGCATTGGCCCACGATGCTGTTTTAAAAGAATATAAGATCACGTTGAAAGAAACGGAAGCGTTGATCAATATTTCCGGTGGTGATGCAAGAAAATTATTGAACCTTCTGGAGCTGGTATCGGAAACTCTGGGCAAAAAAGGCGTGATCACCGATGATGCTGTGATGGAAATTGCGCAGCAAAGAATTGCTTTGTACGATAAACAAGGCGAACAACATTATGATATCATTTCTGCCTTCATCAAAAGTATGCGGGGCAGCGATCCAAACGGTGCGGTGTACTGGCTGGCGCGAATGATCGAAGGTGGTGAAGATGTGAAATTCATCGCACGCCGCATGCTGATCTTTGCCAGCGAAGATATTGGCAACGCTAATCCGAATGCGCTATTGCTGGCCACCAGCACCTTTCAGGCTGTCGCGATGATCGGTTATCCCGAAAGCAGGATCATTCTTTCGCAGTGCGCCATCTATCTTGCAACTTCTGTAAAAAGTAACGCCAGTTATATGGCTATCGGCGATGCGTTGGCGGCTGTTCAAAAAAACGGCGACCTGCCCGTTCCTCTTCATCTGCGCAATGCCCCAACGAAGCTGATGAAAAATATGAATTACGGCAAGGATTATAAATATGCACACAGTTACGAAAATAATTTTGTGATACAGGATTTTTTACCGAAGGAATTAAAAGGAACAGTTTTTTATTCACCGCAAAAAAATGCAAGAGAAGAAGAGTTGAGAAAATTTTTGAAGGAAAGGTGGAAGGATAGATATGGGTATTAGTTTAGGGTTTAGGGTTTAGGGTTTAGGGTTTAGGGTTTAGAGGGTTTAGGGTTTAGAAGGTTTAGAAAGTTTAGAAGGGTAAAAGGAGAATGAACAACCCGTCACTCGCCACCCATAACCCGCGACTTAAATAAAATTCAATTCAGATGAACCAACAAGACATACAAACCAGGCAGGACATAGAAACATTCATCCGGAGGTTTTATGAAAAAGTGGTGAAAGATGAAACTATCGGAAAGATCTTTACCGAAATAGTGCCACTCGACTGGGATCACCATATTCCATTGATCACAGATTTTTGGGAAACGATGTTACTGGATCATCCTGTTTATAAAAAAAATGCGATGGAAGTACACTATGCCATCAACAGGATCTTCCCATTGAAGAAAGAACATTTTGAAGCCTGGCTAAAATTATTCAACGAAACACTGGATGAAATGTACGAAGGGCCGGTAACCGAATTGGCAAAAAAACGTGCAGCCGGTATCGCCGGGCTGATGCAACATAAAATGAACAACGATAATCCGATTATATGAACGAGATCAACTGGCAGTTAAAATCATTTGAAGAGTTGACCAATCTTGAAGTATACAAATTACTGAAAGCGCGGAGTGAAGTTTTTGTAGTAGAACAAAATTGTGTTTACCTCGATACTGATGGCAAAGACATCGCATCTTATCATCTTTGCGGATGGATAGGAGATGAACTGGCAGCCTACGTGCGGATCTTGCCGGCAGGCCTCGCTTTTGAAGAAGTAAGCATCGGACGGGTCTTAACACACCCTTCTTTCCGGAGTAAAGGAATGGGGAAATTACTGATGAAGGAAGCGATCGCTCAAACCGAAGCTATCTACGGTAAGGTACCGGTTCGTATCGGGGCGCAATTGTACCTGGAAAAATTCTATACAGCGCTAGGTTTCAGGCAGGTAAGCGATCAATACCTGGAAGATGACATCCCACATATCGAGATGCTCTTGTCAAAATAATACTACATACATACAATATTTCATCACGGTCTGCGTTTTTTTATGGATGTTGGTCTAATAATCAATATCATATCCAATTTCTGTAGAAAGACTAAATGATTCCTGATGAAATCAATTTTACCCAAAACGGGCGGTAAACTGCTGCTGTTGGTGTTATGCACTATATTGCTGACCAAAACACACGCTCAACATTTCGTTTTTGGTGGCGAAAAATTAAAAGTGGAAGCCGGACTTAATTTTGGCCCAACTTTTTTCCTGGGCGACCTTGGAGGCCATAGGGGTAAAGGCACCGCATTTCTCAAAGATCTAAATCTGGAAGTTACGCAACTCATGAAAGGTGGGTTCATTACTGTATATCCCAATCATTGGCTTGGACTACGGGTTGCAGGGCAATACACATACGTTGCAGGAAGGGATAACCTTATCAAAACGGATGGTGAAGATGAAATGTACAGAAAATCCCGTGACCTTGATTTCAGAAGTAATATGTGGGAAGTATATGGCGCGATTGAAATTTACCCGACCATGCTTTTCAGAAAATACGATGACTACGATCCAAGATTGAAACCATACGGTTTTATCGGTGGTGGTATTTTTCATTTCAATCCGCAAGGATCACTTACAGATGTGAATGGTGTAAAAACCTGGTACGATCTCAAACCATTGCGTACAGAAGGCCAGGGCATGAAAGAATATCCGAACAGGCCGGAATACAAACTCACTCAATTCAATATCCCGATGGGTTGCGGTTTGAAATATGACATCAGCGAAAAAGTTACCACCGGTATTGAATTATTGTACAGGAAAACATTTACCGATTACATTGATGACCTGAGTACGACCTATATCGACCCGGCATTGTTTCAAAATTATATGTCAGCAGCCGATGCGGCGATAGCGAGAAAGATACATGATAAAGTGATCGCAGGCCTTTATCCAAGTTCACAAAACAGGATAGAGCCGGGTACACAGCGTGGAAATGCAACAAATAATGATGCTTATTTTTCTGTGCTGGCAAAGATCGGTATCAGGTTAGGTTACACCAGCAATGAAGATAAAAGGTTGAGAAAACAGACAAGATGCCCTCACTTCTATTAATAACAAAGACCCTATAAACTTTTCATAATGATTTGAAACATAAGAGCAAGGTATACAACAGAAGGTTAACCCCCGGGAAGTGCAACACATCTTTTAGAAGAATGGTTGATACCCCTGAAACCACACTACTAAAGCTTTCGTTACTATGCTTTGCCTTATAATTTCAAGAGTTGATTAAACAGTAGAATCCACGGAATACGAGCCGTGGATTTTTTTATCACAGATTGGAGGGATGAAAGGTGATTGCACAGATCACGTTGTGATACTCAGAGTTTATTCACTCACTGACTCATTCACACATTGACGCATTCACCACCCATTGCCCCAAGCCATTTCATTACTATCACTCCTTCTTCGGCCGTATTGGGATTATTCCCTTTTCCTGAAAAATAATTTACCACTTCTTCAATCATCGGTTGCTGCACATGTTGTAATTCAGGGAAAGTAAATGTTTCAGTTTTTCCATTTATTTCAACAAAAATATCATTGCTGCCAAAGGCAGAAAAACAGATCGTTCCATTGGTGCCAACAATTTTTATTTCATCTTCATCTTTTGCTGCCGCAAAACACCAGGTACCGTTGAAAATAATACCAGAGTTGAAAACAATTTGTCCGCTTACTATATCTGCCGCACTGTAAATGCCCGCCTGATTCCTGGCTATACCATTTACACTGGCGGCTTCGCCAAAATAATAAAGCATCAGGTCGAGCTGATGCGGGGCAATATCATAAAACAATCCACCGCCGGCGATAGAGGCATCTACTCTCCATGCGTTTTTGGGAACTGAGAGTTCTTGTGCCGTTAATGCCTTGCGGCAAAATATCAATTGCACAAAACGGATATCTCCGGTCACATTTTGCGCCAGCAATTCCTTTATTTTTTTAAACTTCGGTTGCGCCCTTCTGTAATGCGCTACTGTGAGTTTTACATTTTTTTCTTTTGCAGATGCTGCCATTTCTTTCGCTTCGGCAACATTCATACTCATCGGTTTTTCTACATATACAGGTTTGCCGGCGGCAATGGCCAGCAGGCTCAATTCTTTGTGAGATGATGGTGGTGTGGCGATATACACAGTATTCACTTCGGGATCATTGATCAGTTCTTTTGCATCGCTGTACCATTTGGAAACTTCATGCCGCCTGGCATAATCGGCGGCTTTCTCCGCATCGCGTCGCATTACGGCTACCAAGGATGAGCCGGGCACCTTATTAAATGCCGGGCCGCTTTTTACTTCGGTCACATCGCCGCAGCCGATAATCCCCCAGTTGATTTTTTGCATGCGCAAATGTACGCTGAAGTTCTTACTTCGGCTTTGACCTCAAGTTCCTGCTTCGGATGGACCCCACGGACATATTAATAATCAAGCTGAAGTTTCGGCTTACCTACGGGAGTTTCAGGATAATGCCCGATGCTGGAGCATCGGCTCACAGCCGAAGCAAGAGCTTCAGCCTACTTCATTTCTTCCATCACATATTTCCCCGTAAAACTATTTTTGATATTCTTCATTTTTGCCGGAGTGCCTTCATACAATACTGTTCCTCCGCCACTTCCCCCTTCCGGGCCGATATCGATGATATGATCGGCGACTTTTATCATGTCGAGATTATGTTCTATCACCAGCACAGTATTACCTCTGTCCACCAGTTTATTCAGCACATCCAGCAGGTGGCTGATGTCCTGAAAATGAAGCCCGGTGGTGGGTTCATCCAATATGTAAAATGTTTTACCGGTATCCCGTTTACCCAATTCCGTTGCCAGCTTCACACGCTGTGCTTCGCCACCACTGAGGGTTACGGCACTTTGGCCAAGTGTAATATATCCGAGCCCCACTTCCTGCAGCACTTTTATTTTCCGGTAAATGAATGGCACGGCATTAAAAAATTCTACCGCTTCATCCACACTCATATCCAGCACATCGCTGATGGATTTTCCTTTGTAACGGATCTCCAGCGTTTCCCTGTTGTATCTTTTGCCATTACATTTTTCGCAATGCACATGCACATCCGGCAGGAAATTCATTTCGATCACTCTCATACCGCCACCCTCACAAACATCACAGCGGCCGGTTTTTACATTAAAAGAAAAACGGCCGGCATTATATCCGCGGATCTTCGCTTCCGGAACCGCCGCAAACAATGTACGGATATCCGTGAAGAAACCACAGTAAGTCGCAGGGTTACTCCTGGGAGTACGCCCGATCGGACTTTGATCGATCTCAATAACCTTATCAATATTTTCCAGCCCCTTGATATTTTTATAGGGCAATGGCTGCGCTTTCGAATTATAACAATAAGTCGCCAGCAACGGATAGAGCGTTTCATTGATAAGCGTACTTTTTCCGCTGCCGCTTACTCCTGTTATAAGGATCAATTTTCCCAAGGGAAATTTTACAGAAACATTCTTAAGATTGTTACCGGTGGCGCCATTCAGTTCAATGAATTGCCCATTTCCTTTACGGGTTTCTTCGGGCAACGCGATCTTCTTTTTACCACTCAGATATTGTGCGGTATCAGAATTTGATTTCAACACTTCAGCCGGGGTACCCGCCGCTACTATCTGTCCGCCATAAATGCCGGCACGTGGCCCGATATCTACCAGGTGATCGGCCGCCAGCATGATATCCTTATCATGCTCTACTACCAATACACTATTGCCGATATCACGGAGATTTTTCAGCGCACTGATCAATCGCTGATTGTCGCGCTGGTGCAATCCGATACTCGGTTCATCCAATATATAGGTGATGCCCTGCAATTGCGAACCTATCTGCGTTGCCAGCCTGATACGCTGATACTCGCCGCCACTAAGGCTTCTACTGGGGCGATACAAAGTGAGATAGGTCAACCCCACATTCAATAAAAACTGCAACCGCTCCCTGATCTCTTTTAAAATATCTTTTGCGATAGCATTCTGCTTTTTATCCAGTCGTTTCTCTACGCCATCAAACCAATCGAATAATTTATCAAGATCCATATCGCTTAACTCCGCTATATTTTTTTCATCGACCTTAAACCAGAGGCTTTCTTTTTTCAACCTTGTTCCATGGCAGGTTTCGCACGATTTCAACTGGAAATATTTTTCCACCCAGTCTCGCATAGTATCCGTAGTGCTGGTGCTCGCAAACCAACGCTTCACCATATTTACGATGCCTTCATACTCAGTCGCATAATAGATCGGGCTATCGTCCACCACATCCATTTCCACTTCGGAGGCTTCCGTAGCATCTATTTCTTCCTTACCATATAATAATATATTCAAAGATTTTGAAGAAAGATCCTTGATAGGTTTATCGAGGTTTATTTTATGTTTTTTCGCTAATGCCTGCACCTGCTTGTACACATGTGCCTCCCGTTCTTCACCCAGCGGAAGGATACCGCCATCTTTCACACTCACATTATGATCAGGTATCACCGCATCCATATTGATCTGAAAAACTGTTCCCAAACCTTTGCATACCGGGCAAGCGCCATAAGGAGAATTGAAGGAAAATGCATTGGGGCTTGGTTCTTCATAACTTATCCCGGTATCTATACACATCAGCTGTTTGCTGAATTGCACTACACTGTTGTCATCATTTATCAGTAAAAACAACAGATCCTTACCCAGTTGCAATGTTTTTTGTACACTCTGGCTAAGCCTCACTTTCATGTCTTCCGTCACCGCCATGCGATCGACCACTACTTCTATATCGTGAATTTTGTAACGGTCAACCTGCATCCGTTCTTTCAGATCCAGCACTTCCCCATCGACCCTTACTTTCAGAAAACCTTTTTTGCGGATATCTTCAAAAAGTTCGCGGTAATGCCCTTTGCGCCCACGCACCAATGGTGCCAGCAGGCTGATCTTTTTATTTTTAAATTTCGAAAAAATGGATTGTACAATCTCCTCTTCACTGAACTTCACCATTTTTTTACCGGTATTATAACTATAAGCTTCTCCCACCCTCGCATACAGCAACCGCAGAAAATCATAGATCTCAGTGATGGTGCCCACCGTACTTCGTGGATTTTTATTGGTGGTTTTTTGTTCGATGGAAATTACCGGCGAAAGCCCGGTGATCTTATCTACATCGGGGCGCTCCATATCACCGACGAACTGCCGGGCATAAGCGCTGAAACTTTCCATGTACCTGCGCTGCCCTTCATTGTAAATGGTATCGAATGCCAGCGAAGATTTTCCGCTACCACTCACCCCGGTGAAAACCACGAGCTTGTTTTTGGGAATGCTGATATCGATGTTTTTGAGATTGTGCTCTTTTGCGCCAAACACTTCAATGGTGTCATTGAGAGGCGCCGCTGTGGGGATTTCCCGTTTTTTTGTTGCCATTTTTTACTCCTTGGAGTAAAGATACGAAGAACATTTTGCTAAATTCTTTATCAAAATGCATTTTTTTCACCGCAGAGAACATGAGTTCCGCAGAGGTTTCGCAGAGGATGTCTCTGCGAAACCTCTGCGTCCTTCTTTCTCCGCGGTTAAAGAGCCTGGCCTATCTTTCAGAATTCCAGCACTTTACCCGTACGGTCAATATATAGTACTTTATTATCAAGCATTACAATTGCAACATCATCCTTAAAATCTTTCACCAATCCATATTTGCAGGGAATGATTTCTTCACCCTTAAGGTTTACAAAACCATATTTTCCATTTTTCCTGACTGCCCCCAGCCCATTTGCAAAATTGCCAGCCCTCTCATACTGCGGCTCAACAATTATTTTTCCGCCCGGATCTATATACCCATATTTCTCTTTCACTGCTATCGCTGCCCTTCCTTCGGAATAACCATAAGCCTGGTCATATTTAATAGGTATCAATTCTTTTCCCAACGTATCGATAAATCCGAATTTGTAATTGATCTCCGTGCGAAAACTACCTTCTTTTAAAAAACCGATATCGGAGTATTTAAAACCGGTGAGCAAATTTCCTTTATCATCCATCAACGCATAAAGGTTATTCTTTTTCACACGGATGTATTTATCAACGAACCTGGTAGCCCAATCATACTCGGCGGGGATGGCCATCTTTCCGGTATGCACATTATAAAAACCTGTTTTATGGTCTGCGCTAACCAATACAAGCCCATCGCTGTAATACACGACCTCACTATATTTCAGCGGAAGCACTTCAGAATTATCCAGCCGAAGCAAACCGCATTTTTTATTTAATATCACTCTTACATAACCACCGTCTTCAAAAATACCATCATACATGAATGGAATTACCGTTTCATTTTTCCGGTTGATCAAACCCCACTTGCCGTTCTTTTTTGCCATGGCAACACCGTTCCTGAAATTCAAAGCCATATCATAATCAAAAGGAAAAACTACCGTACCGGTTGTATCACAGTAAGAAAATTTATTATTTTGTTTCACTACCGAAAAACCTTCCTCAATTCCCAGCATGTAATCGAAAATTGCACCAGTAATTTCTTTACCTTTTTTATTGATCAAACCATATTTTCTCCCGAGTTGAAATACTGCAAATCCTTCCTTAAAACCCTGTATCCATTTGTATTTAGGCGGAGTGAGCTGATTACCGAGGCTGTCAATCAATCCCCAATCGCCATACCGATAGATATCGCCATAATCCAACAATTCACGGTAGGAATATTTTGCGATGCCATCTATCGCTGGTTCTACCCAATATTGTTTGTCTTTTGGAAAATAAATTTTGTGAACGGCATCATACCTGCCCTCCATTTTTTGCTGCGCAAAAGAAGAGGCAGAGATATTCATTAATAAAAATGCAAGCAGGAATATTTTCATTCTGGTAAATTTTGTTGCGGCCTCGAAGCTCCGGAAACAACAAATTACAGAATAAAAATTTATAACATAGCCTTGATGACAGGGAATAATAATTCCGCCCAGCGGCCATACTGCTTGCCGGATGGATGCAACCCGTCGCTGGCCTGCAAAGTCGCGTCTGTGGCTCCTTCGCGGGAAATGGGTGTAATATCTGTGTAATGCACATTTGCCGCAAGGCTGATCGTTTTATTGGCAGCGTTGAATTGGTCGATTTCCATCGCTATCTGCGCTTTGTCGGAGTTGGAAGCAAAAGGCGTAACGCTGTAATCCGGTATCGACACTACGAATACATGATCCGCTTTGCCGGCAGCATACATAATAGCCATATTCAGCAATTGCTGAAACTGTGCTTTGTATTCGTCAAGCGAACGGTGCTGATATTGATTGTTAACGCCGATGAGCAGCGTAACGATATCATAATTGGTAGCAGGAGGGTTTGTCTGCAACGCTGATAAAAGATTTGCCGTCGTCCAGCCCGTGGTCGCAATGATCACCGGTTGTTTAACCGGAATTCCGGCATTGATCAGCAGCCTGGCGGTTTGATAAGGAAAACGTTCATCGGCAGTTACCGATTGGCCGATGGTATATGAATCCCCCAACGCCAAAAAACTTTTGCCCGTTGTAGGAAAAGCAACCGGGTTGGCCGGGGTTGCAGGAGTTGTTGGAGTAGTTGGAATTACCGGAGGAGTATACACCTGCCGTACCGGTTCTGGTGATTTTTTGCAGGCAGATAAAATGAACAACAGGATCACCATTGCGAATGGCAAAACTGTGACGATATGTTTTTTTATAGTGCTCATTTCGGCTTTTACATAAAATACGTTTTTAAGGGCATAAAAGTTCGCTGAAGAATTGAATAAAAACTTTCATCTCCGGCGACTTGTGCCATTATTAATTGTAAAGATCAATTTGGCACAGATTCCGTGTCAAAATAATTTTCGGAATTAATATGGACACAAACGAGGGAAACCGTTGTTAAGGAATTCATTATCTTACAAATTAAGAACAAAAAGATCATTTCAAACAGTTATAACTCATGCCTATGTTTTTCAACCTTTTTGGCAAAAAAGAGAAAAAGACAACTTTCACGGACATCAATTATATGAGTGCTAAAGCCAAATCTGAGGCGGTTCTCCGCCTGGCCAGGGAAGAGCCTGATGCCATCTTCCTGGCATGGTTTGCGGATACTGCCGCCTCCTATAAACAGGCATTCTCACGGGAAGGGATACCCGAAAGCCGGGTACTCGAGACCAGGCAGTTTCATAGCGCTAAAGCTGCCGGAAAAAAGATCGTATTGCTGGAGCACCATCCTTTGCGCAGCAAAGAAGATTCGTTACTGAAAGATCTTGAGGAAAAAAGTTTCCCCGTATATAATTCGCTGGACGAGCCAATATTTGCCCTATTCGGCAGCGACCGGATAATTGACCTGATGAAAAAAATGGGGATGAAAGAAGATGAAGCGGTGTCCCATTCCCTTATCTCGAAATCGGTTAAAAATGCCCAGGAAAAGATCGAAAAGAAAGTAACGCTCGAAATACCCGCCAATTCCCAAAAAGAATGGATAGGCAAGAATGTACGATAGGTTCATGCCTGCGGCACGAAAGGGTAGAACGCGGATTATTATGATTGTTATGATAAAAACAAATGATCATAATGATCATAAAAATCCGCGTTCCACTAATATTTTTTGCTTTAGCAAAAAAAATATTTGAATTTAAATCCCTTTATCAGCAAGCATTTCAAGTCATTACGGCTATCCTTTCAGGAAATTTTCACAAATTTTATTTGGCAATCTGAAAATTGTGCTGCTATCTTTGCAGCAGTTCTTTACAACATTACTTATCAAGAAAGGTGGAGGGTTATGGCCCGATGATACCTTGGCAACCTGTTGCAGACTTCGGTTTGAAACAAGGTGCCAAATCCATCCTGTGTTGTCATGCTGAGCATGACGAAGCACGGGAAAGATAAGTCAGATACATAGCATTCAAATATTAAAAATATTAAAAGCTCATCTGATTTTATCGGATGAGCTTTTTTATTTCCACCAGCTTAAGCTGATGAAAATAAAGATCTCCTCCGGTCAGCTTCTTCAACTTTCTGATAAAAAATCATAACAAAATATTTTAAATCAGAAATCATGAGCACAGCTACAGAATTGATCCACAGCATCCCCGTAGACCCGTTGACCGGAAGCATCAGCGTTCCCATTTACCAGACAAGTACGTTTGTACAGGACGCCCCTGGCGTAAATAAAGGATATGATTATGCCCGTTCGGGAAACCCTACCAGGGCCGCGTTGGAAGACATCATTGCCCAACTGGAGAAAGGCAGCACCGGTATCGCCTTTGGCAGCGGGCTGGCAGCGATCGATGCGGTGTTGAAACTGCTGAAGAGCGGGGATGAGATCATTGCGGTAGACGATATCTATGGCGGCGCTTTTCGCCTGTTTACCCAGGTGTACGAAAAATTCGGCATTACCGTAACCTATGCTGACAGCACGAATGCAGAAAATATCTTCAATGCCATCACACCAAAAACAAAATTGATCTGGCTTGAAACTCCAACAAACCCGACATTAAAGATCAGTGATATCGCGGCTATCGCTAAGATCGCAAAAGCCCATTCCTGTTGGCTTTGCGTGGATAACACTTTTGCTTCACCCGCCTTACAACAACCTCTCACGCTGGGAGCTGATATTGTAGTGCACAGTGCGACAAAGTACCTCGGCGGGCACAGCGACCTCATCGCGGGACTGGTAGTAGCGAAAGACCCTGAACTGGGTGCAAAAATAAAATTCATTCAGAACGCAAGCGGGGCCATACTTTCTCCATTCGACAGCTGGCTGGCGATACGTGGTATCGAAACGCTTCACCTCCGCCTGAAACAACATTGCATCAACGCACAGATAGTAGCTGAATTTTTGGAAACGCATCCACAGGTAGATAAAGTTTTTTACCCGGGGTTGAAAACACATCACAATCATGAGATCGCAAAGCAACAGTCGAAAGGCTTTGGCGGCATCGTTTCTTTCACTTTAAAAAATGATACGCAGGAAGCGGCTACAGCATTTGTAACCAGCACAGAATTTTTCAAACTGGCAGAAAGCCTCGGCGGCATCAAGAGCCTGCTTTGCCATCCTGCACAGATGACGCACAAATCCATTCCAACAGAAAGGCGTAGGCAAGGTGGTGTAGCTGATAGCCTGATCAGGCTCAGCGTTGGGCTGGAAGAAGCTGAAGACCTGGTTGCTGATTTAGAAAAGGCTTTTAGGAAAATTGAAGAGATTGAGATCAAGGAGAATAAATTTTCAAGTGAAATAGCGTAAAGTTTAGGGTTTAGGGTTTAGAGGTTAGAGATCACTAAACTCTAAACCCTAAACCCAACCTTTAAAAACTAACTGAATTCAAAAACATAACTAAACAAATAATGTCAACAAACAACATTCCCGCTTTACCAATATCAAAGAAACTGACCATCGGCCTCTTCGGCTTTGGGGTAGTAGGCAAAGGGCTTTACGAAGTATTGCAGAGTACTCCGGCATTACAGGCTGGCATCAAAACGATCTGTATAAAAAATGCGGATAAAAAAAGAAGTATCCCGGCAGAACATTTCACTACTGACCCACGTGCTATCTTAGATGATGAAGAAATAAACGTGGTGGTAGAATTGATCGATGATGCTGAGGCAGCTTATTCCATCGTGAAAGAAGCATTACAAAAAGGCAAAGCGGTGGTGAGCGCCAATAAAAAAATGATCGCCACCCATTTTGAAGAATTACTGCGTTTGCAATTCGAGCACGAAGCGGCTTTCCTTTATGAAGGCTCTTGCTGCGCCAGTATTCCGATCATCCGCAACCTGGAAGAATATTACGACAATGATCTATTATCCTCCGTAAAAGGGATCGTGAATGGCAGCACCAATTTCATCCTGACCAAAATTTTTGAAGAGGGCCTTTCTTTCAAAGATGCTTTGTTGCAGGCTCAACAGCTCGGCTTTGCCGAAAGTAACCCTGCCCTGGATATCGAAGGGCACGATGCGGCAAATAAATTATCGATATTGCTGGCACATGGTTTTGGGACAATCACCAAACCAAACGAAATTTTGTACAATGGAATTACGGCCATCAAAGAAACTGATGCAGAAGTTGCCAAACAAAAGAATCTCCGTATCAAACTGGTAGCTACTGCCCGCAAAATAAACGATACGCAACTGGCCGCATTTGTGCTGCCGCAATTTGTAACAGCAGATGATGAACTGGCGAACGTGAACAATGAATTCAACGGCCTCATTACTGAAAGTAGTTTTGCTGACAAACACTTCTTCAAAGGCCGTGGAGCAGGTGCTTACCCAACAGCAGCGGCAGTTTTGAGTGATATCGCGGCTTTGCGTTACAATTATAAATATGAATACAAAAAGTATCTGCAGCAATCCGGCATCAGCCTCACCAATGATTTTTATCTGAAAGTTTTCGTCAGCTCAACAGATATCAACCTCATCCAAAAAGAGGAATTTGAATGGCTCGAAGAATGGCACAATGAAAATAACAACAGCTGGATAGTGGGTATCATCCATGCACAAAAATTACTCTCCAACAACTGGTGGAAAGAAAATGGCGTATCATTGATCCTCAACGAAAACCCGATCGTTGAAAATGTGGATTATAAAAAAATTGGCAAGAAAAGCCTGGCACTTGCAGGCGTGTTATAAGTTTGTTTGGTTTGAATTAAATATCGGGTCGTACTATTATGACCCTTTATTTTTATTACAAAGAGCAGAGTTTGCGCAGGGATAATTACCTCTGCGCAAACTCTGCTCTCTCATGTTCCCAGCGCTTGCCCCGCCTCAATGGCCGTGGGCTACAGTGACTTCGCTTTGTACAAAACATCCAGTATACCTCTCAACGCTTTTGGATCCGTATTTTTACCGAGAGCATTTTCAAGATAATAAACCGCATTCTTTGCATCGCCGATTTCATAATATCCTTCTCCAAGGCTGGATGCGACATTGGCCGATTGTGGGTACAGGAAATAATTGATCTGAAAAACAGCGATCGCTTCTTTCATTTTTTTCTGCGCCAGCAACACATATCCCAATCCGTTCAATTCGTGTTCCGTATTTACCAACGGTTTTACCTGCATTGCCAGGCTGCGGATGCTGATGTTGGAATCCAGCAATATCCCATCTGCCAGCCATTTATCAAGTGTAAGTAAAGAGGCATAATTTGGTGTGTAAGATCTTCCCTGCACAATTGACAGCATATCTTTTTCTAGCGAAAGCGCAGGAAATTCAACGATACGGTTGACCTCTTTTCCGTTGCGGTAAAAAATAAATGTAGGTACTTTGTAAATTCCTGCTCCTGATTCTTCATGTTGCGGAGATTGCTTGTACAAAGAGTCGCTTGCACCTGTAGCGATCAACATAACTTTTGATGAAGGGAAAGCGGCCGCATCCAGCAGCTTCATAAAACGCGGTACTTCCCGTTTACTATCACCACACCAGGTGCCGAAGAAAACTTTTATAGTAACATCTTTTATGGCCTCTTTTTTAATCGCTGCTACCGTAGCTGCATTCGGTGTGTAATCCTGGTAGTTTTTTTTGAACCACGTATCAAATGGCGCTGTCTCAAGATCTGTTTTTGTGCACACTCCATATAATATTTTAGGTTTATCAGTTGTCTGGGCATTCGAGATCGCTGATACAAATAGCAATATCAGCAGGCTTATATTTTTAAGCATGGGATTTTTTAATTTAATAACCTGAATGAAAAATTTTATCCGACACTATTGTCAGCCTGGGTTTGTCGAAGGCATGCTCCTACGCAACTGGTTTTGTCTTCGACAAACTCAGGCTGACAATAGTGTTTAAAATAAGGCTGTAATAATTAAACCTTAATAAAATTGATCAGGCACGGGGAGGCCTGTACAGAACATTTTCATAACCAGTAATAACGTGATTGGTTATCGAAGAAAAATGAGGGGAAGAAATATTTTCGTTATGATCGTGAACAACTGTAACAACATTTCCGGTAAAAAAATCATCCACATAATGATGCATATGACTTTTTGAAACAGGCAGGTTTTTATCGGTTTCCGTTACAGCCTTCACTTCATTTTCACAATCACATTTGATGGCAGAGGAACTAAAAGCGTTGGCCAGCCTACATTCCAGGTAATTGAATTGCATTGCGTACTGCGACACAGTAAACATCAACATCAATAATATTACACCAGCCTGTTTCAAATAAGATTATTTTATCAATATCATAGTTTCCACTGCCATTTTTTGATTGAATTCAAACGTCAGCTTTTTGTGATTTACCAGATCGATGATAGTACCCACCAGGCAGAGTCCGCCGGTAAAAAAATAAAGTATGCCCATTCCTATCTGTCCGGTGATGAAGCGCTGTATGCCCGCTGCACATACAAATCCGAGGATACAACAAATAAGCACCGTTTCTGTTTTTTGCCGCTTGCCATTGTAAACAGAAATGAAGAGCTTGAGTTTATCTTCACTCAGGTCGCTGGTGAAAGCTTGCAGATAAGCCAGTTCATCGGGCTCTATCGCTGGAATAGAAGTTGCTAAAGTACTCATGAGGCGTATTGTTTTGGGGTAAAAAGAAGTTGTTTTATGCGGTGTAAAATGATCAGCACCGCAGGAATACCAAATATATGTTCGGAAAAAGAACGGGCAAAATTCAGATGAAGTGCATCGTGGATGCTGTGCCCGATCCCACAACCCGGGCAACTGCTGAAACCAGCAAACCTAAAAATGCACAGCGAAGGCGAATCGCCAGTATTCATAAAAAAAAGTACCAGTAAAGCTCCGGCCCAGAAGATTATTTCCAGGTTATTTTTAAGCCAGGACAAAAGAAAAGAAATATTGGCAATACTTTTTTTCAAACGTCGGTTATTAAGCAGTTGATTGTTTATGCTAATGTACTTTTTATTTCCGATATGTATTTTTTTGTTTTTTGAGCAACATTTTCATTTCAAAAACAGTCTTTAAACGACAGCTAATGTCATCCGTGTGCAGCATATACTATATTTGCTGCCGAATAGCGGGACATTGAAACAAAACCTGCTTCTTACATATAAAAAGAATATCATGTTGAAAAAAAATCTGATGATCGCTGCACTTGCCTTCTTAACGCTCGTGGCAAATATCTCCTGCAGCAACACCCGTAAAAGTATTCCTATCGAAGAAGGCTGGGATCTGCTGGGTGAACAAAAAGTAAATTTTGTACGCGACAAAGATGTGATAACGGTTTACAATACCAATAAATACACCGCTATCCGTTTTAAAGTGGAGAAAAAAGACATCTACATCAAAGACCTCAAGATCGTATACCAGAATGGCGACAAACTTTCTCCAACCATGGATGATAAAGTTGTGGCAGATCAATACAGCCGTGTGATCGAACTTGGGCCGGAAGGGAAATCTGTAAGAAGTGTGGATTTCAAATTCCGCTCTACAGGCAACATTTTAAAAGGCAGGGCTAATGTGTTGATCTTTGGTAAAAGATACGTGCAACCTTATTAATGAATGATCTGCAAAAAAAAACGGGAAGGTAAAAGCTTCCCGTTTTTTTTTATTTTACAATCTTTTTATATCAAGAATTTTAATCTGGTTGACCATCTGGTCGCCATTATTTTTTCCGGATTGTATCGATCGAACTACCGGCATTCCTGTAAACACTTTCCCAAATACTGCATACCCAAGCCCATCGGGATTGGTGCGCCTGCTGCTGTCAAATTGTGTCTGATCGCCGATGCAAATAAAAAACTCCGTACTTGCCGAACCCGGCGTAGTCCGTGCCAGCGAAATTGCGCCGCTGGTATTCGACAAACCTGTCTGCTTCGGCGATTCGTGTTCAATGAATGGTTGCGCCGCTTTTGATAGATCGGTTTTATAAACCCCTCCTTGTATCAGGCCTTCATTGTTATCTGCACCCAGGTCCTCATTTTTTAATACCCGGTAAAAAGCCGCACCCTTGTAAATACCTTTATCAACGTTGGCAAGGAAACCCGCTACGCTTTTTGGCGCTTTGTCGGGATACAGTTCCACTTCAATATCCCCGGCGGTAGTACTGATAAGCACGTGCGGCTCTTTGTATTTTTTTGCCGTGCAGGAAATGAATACAGTGATGATGGCTAACAGGAAAATTTTTTTCATAATGCAAATTACTGCTTGTTTGAACCAAAATCACTCGTCATAAAAAAATAAGGGCATTTGTGCAATCCATCGTATAACTGCATCTCAGGAACAAATTATTTTTATGAAGCCAAGTTTTTCCAGGATCACATTACCCTTCCTGCTTCTTTTTATAACCTTCAGCAGCATTGCACAAGTTCCCGCCCTCACTATTACATCAACAGATCCACTGGAGAAAAAAGCTGTCACGCTTCGTTCGATAGATATTGATGTACAGGTTACCGGCACGATCGCCACCACAACGATGACGATGACTTTTTACAACAACAGCGACCGAATTCTTGAAGGGACATTGGTTTTTCCACTACCCGAGGGAACCACTGTAAGCCGCTATGCCATAGACATCAATGGAAAATTGCGTGAAGCTGTGCCGGTTGAAAAAACAAAAGGCACAGAAGTTTTTGAAGCGATCGAACATCGCAGGGTAGATCCGGGATTGCTGGAAAAAGTGGAAGGAAATAATTTCCGCACAAGAATTTACCCCATACCGGCAACGGGTACACGAACTGTACTAATCGCTTATGAACAAGAATTGAAGCCCGACAGCAAACTTGCTTTGAAATATTTTCTACCGCTGAATTACCAAAGTGTGATCCCTGAGTTTCATTTGAAAGCGACTGTATTTCGCTCAGGATCCAGGCCATTGCTGGAAGAACAGCCCGATGGCAGTTTCAGTTTCAGCGGCAACAGCGATGTATACCTGGCGGAAATGAACAAGACAAATTATCAGCCGCAAAGATCATTGATCATCCATCTCCCGAAAAATAATGATCTTTCTGAAGTGATATTGCAGCCTGCCGGCGACAGTTATTACTTCCTGGTGAATGCTTACCCGAAGAAACAATCGCGGCCACGGAAATGGAGCGATAAGATCGGTATCATCTGGGATGTATCGCTGAGTGGGATACAACGTGACCTTAAAAAGGAAATCGATCTGCTGGACAAGATCATCCGTGATAAAAAGAATTGTACGATTGAACTTGGTTTGCTGAACAACAGATTCCTGAAAGCCGGAACTTACAGGATCAGTAACGGCAATTGGAATATACTGCGAGACAAACTGCAAAATCTTGTTTACGATGGTGGAACGAATTTCAGCAGCATCCAGGAAAGCATATTAGCAGCAGATGAATATCTTTTTTTCACAGACGGGCTTTCTACCTTTGGCAAGGATACTATTGCCATCAGCAAACCGGTGAATTGCATTACATCGGCTATCACCGCTGATTTCAGCGGAATGAAAAGAACGAGTAGTAAAACAGGTGGGCAATTCATCAACCTCAGCAACACTACCCCGGACGATGCATTGAAAATTCTTTCGAATGAAGACCTTCGTTTTATCGGAATAAAACCTAACCAGCATATTTCTGAAATGTATCCTTCGGATAATATCCCGACAAGTGGCTCCGTCTCACTTTCGGGCATCACAGATCTATATGGCACAGAGATCACTTTACAGTTTGGTTATGGCAATGAAGTGATCAGTGAAAAAACAGTGAGGTTGAAAGGGGCATCCGGAGATAATATTGCAAGAGTGTGGGCGCAAAAAAAGATAGCCGCGATGGATGTGGAATATGAAGAAAACAAAGAAGACATCACTGCATTGGGAAAACAATTTGGGATCGTGACACGCAACACAAGCCTGATCGTATTGGAAACTGCAGAGGATTATTTGCGGTATGATATCATGCCGCCAGCGGAATTGAGACAAGAATATGACCGCTTGCTGAAAGACCGTATTACCGAAAAAGAACAGCGTGTGAATGATCTGCTTGAACGTGCATTTGCAATAACTGATGAGTTACGTGAATGGTGGAAGACTGTTTTTCAACAGAGAAAAAAATTTCCGGTTCCACAGCAGAAACTAGTCAGAGAAGAAAATTATTCTGTAGTGGAAACGGTATCAAATGCTATCGCAACGCCACCACCACCACCGCCACAGGTGAACCAGGTGCTCTTTACTTCGCCCCGAATTGTAAAAGATGAAGAGATGAAAGTTGCAGAATGGAAAACTGCCGGTACAGCAAGTGCCACATTAAATTATTCCACTTCTTTGCAGGGGAGAGTTTCAGGACTGAGCATTTCAGCAGACACTACACGGCAGGATAATGATGGATCAAATACTAAGATAATTAACGTTCCCGAATTCAGGAGTGATAAAGATTACATGAAAAAATTTATCGGCATAAATTCAAAAACTGCCTACAATACATATTTGTCCTTACGAAAAGAGTACGAACATACGCCTCTTTATTATTTTGATATCGCTTCGTGGTTTTACAAACAAAACAGTCGCGATACAGCATTGATGATACTGAGTAATATCGCGGACCTCGGATTGGAAGATGCAGAATTATACAAGTTGCTTGCTTACAAACTAAAGCAGCAAAACGAGTATGAGGCTGAATTATTTGTAACAGGAAAAGTGTTGCAATGGAGGCCGATGGATCCGCAGAGTTTCCGCGATTATGGGTTAGCGTTAGCAGACGTTGGCCAATACCAGAGAGCTTTGGATACGATGTACAGCATTTTTAACCGTTCTTTTTCTGAAGGAACAGCCAGCCGCGACCAGGGTATTGAAGAAATACTGGTGACGGAGATCAACAACCTGATCAGTCTGCATGGCGACAAACTTGACCTGAGCAGGATAGATAAAAAAATGATCTTTAAGATGCCTGTAGACGTCCGGGTAGTGATCAACTGGAATAAAAACGATACTGATATCGATCTTTGGGTAACTGATCCGAATGGAGAAAGATGTTATTACGGCAATGCTTCAACAGCTTTGGGCGGCCGCATTAGTAATGACTTTACACAAGGTTTTGGCCCCGAACAATTCATGCTGAAGAAGGCAGAGAAAGGCAGATACAAGATCGAGGTCAATTATTACGGCGAAAACCAGGTAAGCCTTTCGGGTGCAACTACAATCATGGCAGAAATTTATACCCGTTACTCCGACGGGCAGCAACAAAGAAAGATCATTACGATACAGATGCCCAGGGAAAGTAAAGAAGGAGTGTTGATAGGAACTTTCTCTTTTTAACGGATACCTTTGAAGATGCGTATTTACGCGGCACCCCGATAACCGGGGTGCTTTTTTTTGCAGCAAAAATTGTTCACTATTGGGAAATTTTTCTACAGGAATTATAATTTAAAAAAGTGAAATACTTCTTATAAAAAATGAAATCAATAGTGGTTTACAGTAGGGAAACCGCATTTTTAAGCGCTAAGAAAAAATACATTTTTGGTATGGCTTGGATATTGTCTTATAATGAACAACCTCCCGATACAATAATACCGGGATGATGCTTAACCAATTTATTCAAACACAAAATAAAACGCCATGGCAACGAATGACAAATTAGTAGAAGTGCTGAACGACCTGATCCTTATCAATAATGACAGGATCACCGGTTATGAAAAAGCAAGAAATGAAACTAAAGACATTGATGTGGATCTGCAAGCTATCTTCAGCAAAATGGCCGATGACAGCAGGAAATTTAAAACCGAACTGGCAGAAGAAGTTACACGCCACGGTGGAGAAATAGCAACAGGTAATACAGGCCTTGGTAAAATTTACCAGGTATGGATGGACGTGAAGGCGACCTTCACTGGGCACGACCGACAAAGTGCATTGGACTCCTGCGAGTATGGTGAAGATGCAGCCCAGAAAGCTTATCGCGATGCATTGGCATCTGATGCCGAAATGAGCGCTGAAACAAGGCAGTTGATCACTTCCCAAAAAGCTGATCTCAAATCATCACACGATACTATCAAAAAGCTTAGGGATGCACATAAGGCGGTAAATGCCTAAGGGTGCACAGCTTGAACAATAGCCTTCCGGTTTGCCGGAAGGCTTTTTTGTATAAAAAATTCAAGAGGTTCAAAATATTTAATAGGTTGATAACATTTTGAACCTCTTGAACCTCTTGAACATTTTGAACCTTTTGAACCTTTTAAACTTTGGAACTAAGAATATCCAATACGGTCCCATACATTACTTCTGTACCTATTGCTAAATCCTCGTAAGAAGCATATTCCAGTGGATTGTGGCTGATGCCATCTTTGCAGCGGATAAATATCATCCCATAATCGCAGGCATAAGACAAAGCCAGTGCATCGTGAAATGGACCACTCATGAGTTGAGGCGCATCAAGGTTTTGTTTTTCGCAATTTGATCGGATGATCGACTTGATCCAATCTGCACAATAACGAGGCTCACTGTTCGTGTCTTCAGAAATTGTATAAGTAAGCTGATGCCTTTTTGTAATAGCTGCAATTTCTTCCATCAATTGTTTTTCATAGCTGTGCCGGCGGTCGAGGTCTATATCCCGCAGATCAATCGTAAAAGTGACTTCTTCTGCGATGATATTTCTGCTGGCAGGAAACACATTCATTGTCCCTACTGTTCCTACGGTCGGATTACCCGGAACCTGGGTCGCGATCTTATTTAACGCGACCACTATTTCCGCAGCACCCAGTAATGCATCCTTACGCAGCGGCATCGGTACAGAACCTGCATGGCCGGCCATGCCTTTAAGCGTTACCGTTAGCCACAGCGGACCGGATATTCCTGTAACAATCCCAACTGGTTTTTGTGCGATATCCAACACAGGCCCCTGTTCGATGTGTAATTCAAGGAAACAAAAAATGCTGCCTTTTTCATACTCGCTTTCAGCAAATTTGTTGGTATCACAACCGAAGTCTTTCAATGCCTGTTCCCTCGTGATGCCATCTTTGTCTGCCCGTTGTAATTCCCCTTCTTCCAGTTTTCCCAGAATCCCTCTTGAGCCAAAAAGACCTTTATTGAAACGCCAGCCTTCTTCATCAGCAAAAGAAATCACTTCAATGGTACGTTGAGGTTGAATGCCATTTTCTGTAAGTGTGGCCACTACTTCTATGGCGCATAAAACACCGGCTACCCCATCAAATCTTCCTCCGTAGGGTTGTGAGTCGAGATGTGATCCCATCATCAACACAGGCAGCGATGCGTCTTTCCCTTTAAGTGTTCCGATCAGGTTACCGAAATTATCTATCCTCGTCGTCATGCCGGCTTCTTTCATCCAGGTGGAAGCCAGTTCGAAACCTTGTTTTTCAAGGGCTGTATGAGCGGGGCGGCAAGTTCCCGTTTCGCCGATCTTACCGATCAGGCTCATGGCTTCAAAATGCTGTTCCAGGCGTGTAGCGTTGATTTTCATGTGTAAACAACTTTATTGGGTTATATGGTAAAAAATTGCAGGATTTTATTTCCAAAGCAATTATTATATAATGAGTCGACCTACCTTTGAAAATAATAAAAAATTTACATGAAAGCAGTTTTATTTATTCTTTTGAATGTGTTGTTGAGTCAGTTTGTTTATTCGCAAACAGAAGAAAGTGTGCATGAGTGCAGCAGGAAAGGAAGTTTCCACACGACTGGTGGAGATAACGGAACCACGGCAGATTTTCTGCAATATTCCACCATGGATAAATACGATGTAAAATATCTCAAGTTAGATCTGAGTGCGGAACCGGGCAGCAGGTTTATTTCGGGCAATGCATTGACCATCGCAAAAGTTTTACAGCCTTTGGATTCTTTCGTGACGGAATTACGCAGCAATATGATCGTTGATTCGGTTTTTATCAACGGAACAAAGTTGCCATTCACCCGCGGACAGGATCACCTCTTCATCCCGATTTCTCCGGCATTACCGGCGGGTTCCCTGATGCAGGCAAAAATATTTTATAATGGAACCGCCAGCAGCGCCGGAGTTTACGCAGGAACAGTTGCCAGCAACGGACTTGTTTACACCGCTACGCTTTCTGAAAGTTACCAGGCAAGGGAATGGTTTCCGGCAAAACAATTATTGTATGATAAAATTGATTCCGCAGATATCTGGATCACTACTACCGGTTTGAACAACAAGGTTGGCTCCAACGGAACATTGAAAAACATCGTATCACTTCCGGGTAACCGCCAGCAATATCAATGGAAAACAACGTATAGCATGAGTTATTATATGCCCAGTTTTTCTATTGGAAATTATATGGAGTATAAAAATTATGCGAAGCCGGCAGCAATGGCTCCTGACTCAATATTGGTACAGCACTACATTGTAGACAATGCTACTTATTTTAATTCGGTAAAAGTAAATCTTGATAAGACACCCGCTTTTATTGAAAAATACAGCGAGTTATATGGCTTGTATCCATTTAAGAACGAAAAGTACGGACATGCACATGCGTCTATCGGCGGAGGTATGGAGCACCAGACAATGAGCACGATGAATAGTTTTGGATCAACATTGATCGCACATGAACTGGCTCATCAGTGGTTTGGTGATCACGTTACCTGCGCCACCTGGAATGATATCTGGCTGAATGAAGGCTTCGCGACTTACAGCGAATACCTGGCGATAGAAACTTTACCGGCATTATTTCCAACAACCAACGCCGCTACGTATATGCAAAGCATGCATACGAATGTAATGTCTTCCACTACAGGAAGTGTATATGTACCGCAGGCCTCCATCTTTGATGAGAACAGGATATTCAGCAGCAGGCTGAGCTACAACAAGGGCGCTGCAATTATTCACACTTTGCGTTTTGAAATGCAGAACGATGCGTTGTTTTTTCAGACATTAAAAAACTATCAGAATACGTATCAATATAATGTTGCTACCGCAACTGATTTTAAAAATATCGCGGAAGCCACCAGTGGTAAGAACTTTACAGATTTTTTCAATCAATGGTATTATGGTGAAGGTTACCCGACATTCAATATTACTTTTTTGAAAGAAGGAACGGGCACCATCGCATTGATCGTGAATCAAACGGTAAGTGCTCCATCCATCACTCCCTTTTTTAAAGGGCTTTATGAATTCACCATCACTTCCGCCGCAGGCGATACCACAGTGAAAGTGAACCTTACGGGCAACAATCAAACCTTCCGGTTCAATTACAACAAAACTCCAACGGGCATCATCGTTGATCCAAACAACTGGGTGTTAAATGCAACAGGAAGCATCATCAATGCAGGAACTGTGTTGCCTATCAAGCTGGTGAAATTTGAAGGAGAGGTTGATAAAAATTGTGCTGCGCAATTAAAATGGTCTACAGCCAACGAAGTGAATGTCGCCAATTACACTCTCGAATATAGTACAGACAATAGTTTGTTTAAAACTGCCACATTAGTTCCGGCAAAAAACAGCCTGAGCGCCGATTATACTTCTTCTTATTCATTGCCAGTCAGCGCTGCTTATTATTTCAGGTTAAAAACGATTGATAAAAACGGAGATTTTTCTTACAGCAATGTGCTTAAATTGAATGGTAATTGTCAGCCGTTATTTTCTGTAAAAGCTGGGCCTATCCCATCTTCAGGCCCATTGAATATTTCAATCAAGATTTCCACTCAGGAAAAGGTAAACATCTGGCTGACGAATAGCCTGGGAGAAAAAGTATACAGCGAAAAGAAAATATTGAACACCGGAGAAAATAGTTTCTCCTTTCCGGTATTTCAAAAAATTGCTGCGGGCACATATTTCTTGAATGTGCAAAGAGACACGGAAAAAGCAACAATTATCAAATTGATAAAACAATAAAAATGGATAAGGGATCAATGGGTAATGGATCATATGTATTATCCATTATCCATTGATCAATTGTCCATTCTACGGGTTATCCGTTGTCACATCCTGCGCCAGCCGTGCATCATCCGGGGTTGATTCCAGGTCGCGATCGAGTGAATACAAGGCATCGTCTTTTGCATTTTCGCCACCGGCGATCTTGATCTTATCCAGCAGGCTGATCGCAAGATTTTCTTCTTCGGTCTGTTCTTTTACAAACCATTGCATGAAATTCCATGTAGCCCAATCACCTTCGTCGTGGCTCATTTTTACGATCCTGTATATGGCCGTTGTATTATCTACTTCGTGTTGAAATACCCTTTCAAAACAATTATTTACACTTGTCGGATTGGAAGATGGCGCCGGTATATCCGCAATCTTAACCTTGCCTCCACGCTTCAGGATGAATTCCAGGATCTTCATCATGTGGTTTCGTTCTTCATGCGCATGACGGAAAAGAAAATTCGAAATTCCTCCATACCCCTCCTCATCCGCCCAGGCTCCATAAGCAAGGTAGATCTGTGAAGCGTTTGCTTCTTTGGTCATCTGATCGTTGAGGGCTGCTTCTATGGCGGGTGAAAGTCTGTTCGTGTTCATTTGTTTAGGTTTTAATTTATAGATTGAATACATAAATCAAACCAAAAAAGAGAAATACTTCCAAATTATTCTGTCATGCGTTATGGAAATGCAGCAAAAACAATATTTATTTCTGTCATAAATTATTATGATAAAATCGGTAACATTTACCATTCACGGCGGATACCATGAAAACCGGGATTCCATGTCCAAAAAAACATATCGGTCGCAGTCAATTAACTTTATAGCTGAGTAAGTTATCCGTGGATCTGCAGAAATAAGATTGCCACGAATGCACGAATAAGACAAATTTTTATAATTCTGTATTTATTCGTGCATTCGTGGCAATATTGTTTGCCGAAAGCGTATAATAAAAAAGTTTAGGGTTTAGAGTTTGATAACTCCTAAACACTAATCCCTATTCTATAAACTATAATTCTGTTATTTTTCCATAAGTCTGCCACGAATGCACGAATAAGACAAATTTTTATAATCCTGTATTTATTCGTGCATTCGTGGCGATATCGTTTGCCGAAAGCGTATAATAAAAAAGTTTAGGGTTTAGAGTTTGATAACTCCTAAACACCAATCCCTATTCTATAAACTATAATTCTGTTATTTTTCCATAAGTCTGCCACGAATGCACGAATAAGACAAATTTTTATACTCCTGTATTTATTCGTGCATTCGTGGCAATATCGTTTGCCGAAAGCGTATAATAAAAAAGCTTAAGGTTTAGAGTTTGATAACTCCTATACACTAATCCCTATTCTATAAACTATAATTCTGTTATTTTCCATAAGTCTGCCACGAATGCACGAATAAGACAAATTTTTATACTCCTGTATTTATTCGTGCATTCGTGGCAATATCGTTTGCCGAAAGCGTATAATCAATGATCATTCAGCGGTAGCCCTTTCTCCTGGAACTGTTTCCAGTTAAGATATTCCGGCGCTACACGATGTTCTTCCATCGTGATACAATCGGTAACAGGGCACATCAGCTGACAAAGGTTGCACCCAACACATTCTTCTTCTTTGATGGTGTAGGTATTATATGGATTGCCGTACTCCAGGTTGATAGACTGATGTGAAGTATCTTCGCAGGCGATATAACACAGGCCGCAGTGTACACATTTATCCTGGTTGATATGAGCGATATGATGATAGTTGATATCAAGATCTTCCCAATGTGTGATGTTGTTCACTGACTTCCCGATAAAATCATCGAGCTTTTTAAATCCCCTATCATCCATCCAGTTGATCATGCCTTCACACATATCTTCCACGATGCGGAAGCCATGTTTCATCGCAGCAGTACACACCTGTACGTTGGAAGCGCCCAGCAGCATGAATTCCACCGCATCTTTCCACGTGCTCACCCCGCCGATACCGGAGATGGGAACTTTATTCGTGACCTGATTTTGTGCTATCGTTGTCAGAAATTTTAATGCGATCGGTTTTACTGCAGGCCCGCAATACCCGCCAAAAACACTTTTACCCGCCACATAAGGATTCGGTACCAATGTATCAAGATCCACGCCGGTAACGGATTGTATGGTATTGATCAAAGAAAGGCCATTTGTTCCCGCTTCTACCACCGCTTTACCAGTTGGTACAACAGAATGCACATTTGGTGTGAGTTTGGTGATAACCGGTATAGTCGCTTTTTCCATCACCCACTCTACTACCATTTTCGCAATTTCAGGATCTTGTCCAACTGCTGCTCCCATGCCACGTTCCGTCATCCCATGCGGACAGCCGAAATTCAATTCGAAGCCATGAGCTCCGGTATCTTCAACTTTTTTAATCAGCTCATGCCAGCTATCGCGATCATTATCGGCCATCAGCGAGATCACCATCGCCCTGTCGGGAAATAATTTTATACATTCTTCTATCTCCCGGAGATTAATGTGCAATGGCCTGTCGCTGATGAGTTCGATGTTGTTGAAGCCCATCACTTTTTGTCCGCCATAATTCACCGCCGAATATCGCGATGAAACATTCTTTACCTGTGACCCCAATGTCTTCCACACCACACCGCCCCAGCCTGCTTCAAAAGCACGAAGTACGTTTATTTTTTTATCCGTAGGCGGAGCGCTTGCCAGCCAAAATGGATTCGGTGATTTGATGCCGAGAAAATCTGAACTTATGTCTGCCATGGTATTTTATTTTTTGCCACGAATGCACGAATAATCTTAAAACATCCGTAATACGTGACTATTTATTAGTTAAATCTATTTTTTATGTTGTTTTTTAAATTTTTTTATTCGTGGCAATATACTCCGCCTTCAGTATACTATTCTTTTACATTCCAACTTATCTCTGCCGAAATTTATCAGTATGGCAAGTTTTAAGTCTGAGACTTTCAGATAATTTATTGCCTGTGATATATGTTCGTCAGTTAATCCCTTTACGCATTTAACCTCTAATATTATTTTGTCCATTACAACAAAATCTGCATAAAATGTATGCTCTAATGGAACACCAAAATAATGAACCAGGTATTCTTTTTCTCTTTCAAAAAATATTTTATTTGAAAGTAGTTCAATCGTCAATGCATCCTTATAAACTATTTCAGAAAATCCATGCCCAAGCTCATTGTGTATCCTCATACACAAGCCGACAATCTGATAATATTCATCCTTATATAAAATATCCGTCATCAGGCTCACCCTTTATTCGTGCATTAGTGGCATATCGATGTACTCCAGAATGCTTTTTGCTGCGTCTTTTCCTGCCTGCACTGCATCCACCACTTCTTTACCTCCATTCACACAATCGCCGCCAGCGAAGACCCCTTCGAGATTGGTAGCTGAATCTTGTATAGTTACTTTTCCATTTTTATTTTCAAGCTGGTGTTTCATCACCAGGTATTCGTAAGGCATTTGCCCTGCTGCTTTTATTACCATATCCACTTCGAGTATAAATTGTTTTTCCGTTGCAACCGGTGAACGACGGCCACTTGCATCGGGTTCTCCCAATTCCATCACTTCAGCTATTAGTGAAGAAACCTTTCCATCTGTGCCGAGGATCTCTTTTGGCGCAGCCAGCCAGATCACATTACATCCATCCAGTTTGGCAATATCCAACTCTTCCTGCGTGCACGGCATTTCCTGCTGCGTGCGGCGATAGAGCATCGTCACTTCTTTTGCTCCTAATCTCTTCGCCTGTGTAGCCGCATCAATCGCCGTCATCCCCATCCCGATCACAGCTACTTTATCACCTACCGGAACATTTTCAAAACCTTTATTACGGATATTATAAATAAAACTGATCGCATCTTCCACGCCTTCAAATTCTTCACCAGATATGTCGAGTTGACGAGCAAGCCCAACACCAAATCCCAAAAACACTGCATCAAATTTTTCACGCAATTCCTGTAAAGAAATATTTCGTCCTAACTCATGTTCATATTTTATAGAAATTCCTCCGATGCCTGTTATATAATCCACTTCATCTTCGCAAAACTGCGGAGTTACTTTGTAAGCCGCAATTCCGTAGGTCATCAGGCCACCACCCAGTTTTTCTTTTTCATAGATCGTAACATCCACTCCCTCACGGCTGAGCATATGCGCACAACTTAATCCCGCAGGGCCGGCACCAACTACGGCTACTTTTTTTCCTTTGCTCTCTTTCCGCTGAAACAGCTGCCATTTGTTCGTCATCGCTATCTCCGTACTGTATCGTTGAAGCTTAGCGATGGGTATCGGCGGCTCATCCATCAGGTTGTACACACAACTACCTTCGCATAACTTTTCTACGGGGCAAACTTTGCTACATCCTGCCCCCATGATGTTGGAAAGAAAAATAGTATGCGCACTTCCTTTCACATTATCTGTTACGATCTGTTTGATGAATTTCGGTACGTTGATACTCGTCGGACACGCTTTAATGCAAGGCGCATCATAACAAAAAAGACAGCGGTTCGCCTCCACAATAGCCGCATCCTTTGTTTCGAAAGGCGGATGAATGTCGGAGAAATTTTTCTGGTATTGTTCTGATGAAAGCCTTTTTGTTTTAATCATATAAAAAGTTTAGGGTTTAGAGTTTAGGATTTAAAGTTTAGAGTTTGATAATTCCTAAACACTAATCCCTGATCTATAAACTATAATTCTGTTATTTTTCCATAAGTCTCCGGACGACGATCGCGGAAGAATTGCCACTTGCTGCGGATCTGCTCGATCAGATCAAGATCAAATTCTGCTACCAGCAATTCATCCTTATCTTCCGATGCAGTCGCGATGATCTCACCCAAAGGATTTACAAAATAAGAAGTGCCATAAAACCGGCCGAGGTTCCATGGCGCTTCTGTGCCCACACGATTGATGCAACCCATGAAATACCCGTTAGCAACGGCATGTGCGGGCTGTTCGAGCTTCCATAAATACTGCGATTGTCCTACAGTGGTAGCCGAAGGATTGTAAACGATCTCCGCACCATTCAATCCCAGGCACCTTGCCCCATCAGGGAAATGGCGGTCATAACATATATATACTCCCACTTTCGCATACATCGTTTCGAAAACCGGGTAACCAAGATTGCCTGGTTTGAAAAAGAATTTTTCCCAGAAACCGCCTGTATGCGGAATGTGATTTTTCCGGTACTTACCTAGATAAGTCCCATCGGCATCTATCACCGCCGCGGTATTATACAACACACCAGCCTGTTCCTTTTCATACACAGGAACGATGATGACCATATTGTATTTTTTTGCATAAGCAGCCATACGCTCTGTGGTAGGCCCTGGCACGGTTTCAGCGGATGCATACCATGCAGCATCCTGCCCGGGACAGAAATACGGGGTGTTGAATATTTCCTGGAAACATAATATCTGCACTCCCTGTCTTCCGGCTTCTTCAATCAACGGAATGTGTTTGTCTTCCATCGCCTGCATGATCTCGGCAATAGTGCCTTCACCTTCCGTTTTTGGAAGCGACATCTGAATGAGTCCCGATTTGATGATTCTACTCATGATATTTTTTTTATTCCCCGCAAAGTCGCGAAGAAGAATACAAAAGACGCAAAGGATTTTCTTTGCTAAACTTTGCGCCTTTGTGGGAAATTTAAATTACCTGTGAAACTTTATTTCTTTTAATGAATTTACCAAACCCTTTATCGATCAGGCATTCGTTGTTATCGATAGCGATCGTTCCACGCAACAAAACCGTCTTCACTTTACCCGTTATTTCCCAACCTTCATAGCCACTATAATCTACATTCATGTGATGTGTTGCTGCAGACAGTGAGTGTTTTTCATTGGGGTCAAAGATCACGATGTCTGCATCGCTGCCAATGGCAATGGTTCCCTTGCGGGGAAACATGCCGAATATTTTTGCGGGATTGGTGCAGGCGACCTCAACAAACTTATTCAGTGTGATGCGACCTTTGGCTACACCTTCGCTGTACAACAATTCCATCCGGTTCTCTACCGCCGGATGCCCGTTCGGTATCTTGCTGAAATCATCACGCCCCATCAGTTTTTGTTCCCACATGAAAGGGCAATGATCCGTAGCCACTACATTCACCAACCCCTGGTTGATACCGGCCCATAAAGTTTCCTGGTCTTTCTTTTCCCGCAGCGGCGGACTCATCACCCATTTAGCCCCTTCAAAATCTTTTTCATAAAGCGATGCATCGAGAATAAGATACTGGATGCAGGTTTCCACAAAAACTTTCTGATTGCGGCGGGTAGCGTTGCGGACAGCATTCAGCGCGCCTTCGCAGGTGAGGTGTACGATGTAGCCGGGACATTTTGTGTAATTGATCATGTCTACAAAACGTTCGCTGGCTTCGGCTTCCGTTACTTCCGGCTGGGAGAGATAATGATAAAGCGGAGCCAGTTTTCCTTCTTCTCTATTTTTTTGCGTCAGGTAATCTATCATATCGCCATTGGTGGCATGCACGTTTATCAAACCGCCATGCTGTTTCACTTCTTCCATCAGGCCGATCATCTGGCGATCATCGATCATCAAAGCGCCTTTATATGCCATGAATGTTTTGAAAGAAGTAATGCCTTCTTCTTCTATGAAATGACGGATCTCTTTTTTTGTTTCCTCATTAAAATCCGTCACCGCCATATGGAAACTGTAATCCCCCACGCAATTATGATCGCTTCTGCCTTTCCATTCTTTCAAAGCATCTTTCAGGCTATTGCCTTGCTTTTGCAAAATAAAATCTATCAGCATCGTAGTGCCGCCATACAAGGCAGCACGGGTACCGGTTTCGTAGCTATCACTACTGAACGTTCCCATGAATGGCATATCCAGGTGCACATGCGGATCTATCCCTCCGGGAAAAATAAGTTTGCCGGTAGCATCTATTTCTTTATCCGCTTTTACCTCCAGCTTTTTGCCGATAGCTTTTATCGTTTCGCCTTCAATGAAAATATCGGCGATATAATCATCTGTTGCTGTGATAATTCTTCCGTTTTTAATTAGTACTGACATAATATATTATTTCTTTTCGGCCTTGAGTTTTCTTTTCGGCCGGGCAGGAAATATTCCACGCAAAACCGTAAAGAAAAATACAAAGGAGCCGGTTATTTTTTTTGTTTCATTAAAAGCCAATAGATCACTCCACTCACTGCAAATCCCACAAACCATGCGTAATTATATAAGTGTGATATCCATTCAGGGAAAGCCGTAGCGGATATGACTTTTATCTGCAATAAAAATCCGGGAACGTTTGGTAAAACCCCCAGCAATAATGCGATCAATGCGATGCTATTATATCCTTTTCCATATCCATATATTCCTTTGTGTGAATACAGGTCATTTACTACAAGCAGTTGTTTTTTTATGAAAAAATAATCAACGATCATGATCCCTCCAACAGGCCCCAGTAAGCTGGAATAGGCGATGAGCCAGGTAAAAATATATCCGTTTGGATCGGCGATCAGTTTCCACGGAAAGATCAATATGCCGATGATGCCGGTGATGTACCCGCCGGTGCGGAAATTTATTTTTGCAGGGGCAAGGTTGGCGAAATCATTTGCAGGGCTCACAATATTCGCCGCGATGTTAGTAGCTAATGTTGAAATGGCGATGGCGATCATGACAAAACTGATGAGTAATTTACTGGTGAAATGCCCGGCAAGTTCCATCGGATCCCAGATGGTATTTTTATAAATGATGGTGGTGGCCAGAGTCACTACGATAGCGATAAAAGAAAAGATGGTCATGGAAGGAGGCAGTCCAATGATCTGCCCATTTATCTGTGCCCGCTGACTTTTTGCATAACGCGTAAAATCTGTGATGTTCAGCGAAACTGTTGCCCAGAAGCCCACCACACCAGTCAGTGCCGGAAAGAAAAAAGCAAAAAAGTCGCTGGAAGAAATGAAGGAGGAAGATTGTTGTAAGATATTCCCTAATCCGTTTGCCGAAGATATTGCCCAGAACAGTAATGCCAGGGCGGCCAATGGTAAAAAGAATGCTTTGAAAACGAGCAACTTTTTAATGCTGTCAACTCCCAGGTAAATCACCCACATGTTCAATAACCAGAAAAGAAAAAAACAAATGGCCGGGCCTGTTGCCAGCCCGAAGGATGCAGGAAATATTTGCGGTAATGTGCCCAATGAAGGAAACCAAAGTACCAGCATTTTATAAATGGAATCGCCGCCGATCCATGTCTGTATGCCAAACCATCCGCAGGCTACGATGGCTCTCAGCATGGCCGGAATGTTGGCGCCTTTTGTACCAAAACTTGCCCTTGCAAAAACAGGAAAAGGAATTCCATACTTTGCTCCTGCATGTCCATTCAATATCATCGGAATCAGCACCACAACATTCCCGATCAAAATGGTGAGGATCGCCTGCCACCAGTTCATCCCGCCTTTTATCAACGAACCTGCGAGGAGGTAAGTAGGAATACACAGGCACATGCTGATCCACAAGGCGGCATAGTTCCACGTACCCCAGCTACGCTTGCTTTGCGGAATGGGGGCCAGATCCTCGTTGATCAACGATGAATGATGAATAGCAGTTTCGGTCATTTAGATTATTTAAAGGTTGCGGAAGAGTAAAGAGTTACCTGTTAAAGAACCCGTAACTCTTTACCGGCAACCCGTAACTTTATAATATACTCTCGTCAGCAATTTTAATCGCTTCACTGATAATCGCCAGCCCTTCATCTATCTGCTCTTTCGTAACGCATAATGGCGGCGCAATAAATATATAACTCCAGCGCACAAACGTATACATGCCCAGTTCACGGATCTTCGCGGCTATTTTATTCATTACCACCATTTCATCCGGCTTTGCATTGAAAGGCGCCATCGGTTCTTTCGTGTCGCGGTTCTTTACCAGTTCGATACAACCTAATAACCCTGTATTTCTAAAATCGCCAATGCTGGGATGTTTTTGTTTCATCAACTCCACCTGATCATTTACATATTGGCTCATCGCAATAGTATTTTCAATCAGGCCTTCGTCTTCATAAATTTTCAATGTTTCCAATGCTGCTGCGCAACTCACGGGATGCGCAGAGTATGTAAGTCCCAGCGCCAAAACAGTATCGTCAAATTTTGCCGCTATCTTATCACTCACCTGCAGGCAACCGAATGGAAGGTATCCGCAGGTAAGGCCTTTGGCCATCGCGATCATATCCGGGATGATGCCGTGGTTTTCAAAACCGAACCATTTACCGGTACGGCCAAACCCGCTCATCACTTCATCCATTATCAGTAATATACCGTTTTTATCACAAATTGCCCGGACCGCTTTCAGATAACCTTTCGGGTATTGAAGGCAACCGGAAGAACCGCTTTCCCCTTCCAGCAAGATCGCTGCGATATTTGCAGGCCCTTCATAAGCGATCACTCTTTCCAGACTGGCGATGGTTTCTTTCAGTAAATTTTCTTCGCCATATTCCCAGCGATAGAGATAAGGCAGATCGAAATGCACAAAGTTGGGCGCCTGCTGGCTATCCACCGGAAGCTTGCGTGGATCGCCGCTTGCGGTCATAGCTCCATTGGAAGACCCGTGATAAGATTGATAACGCGTTAATATTTTGTGGCGCCCTGTATATAATCTCGCGAGCTTGATTGCATTCTCGATACTGGTGGCACCGCATAAAGTGAAGAACGATTTATTAAGATCACCCGGACAGATCTCCGCCAGTTTTTTTCCCAACTCACCTCTCACTTTGGTCACACAACTCGGAGTTACATAAGCCACTTCCTGCATCTGCTTCATAACGGCCTGGGTTACACGCTGATTGCCATGGCCGATATTCACGTTCATCAATCCACTGCTGAAATCGATGTATTTTTTATCATCATAATCATACAGGTAAACGCCTTCGGCATATTTTACCGCGATGGGGTTATGGCCTTTTTGTTTGCTCCAGCTGAAGAGAGTATAATCCATATTGTTGCGGATGATCTCAGCTGTTTCTGACATAGTAGTTGTTTCTGACATAAAAATATTTTTAATAGCACCCAGATTATAATGATTGTGATGATTTTTTTAATACATATTTTCTATAATCGTCTTTTAATTACTCCGATGCTCACATCCTGTTTCCGATTACTCACTATTTTTTCTTTACAACATATCTTACAAATAAGATCAATGCCGCAAACATCAAAACTGACCACCCGACTTTCCTTGCTAAACCTGAATCCTCTTCATATTCACTGGAAGCAGATTTTTTATTTACTTTCTTCCCGACAAAATGGATGCTATTAAAAAACTCTGCCCTATCAGTTTCATACCCTCCGGTATTGTTATCCTTTCGAGAAGCAGCTACCTGATATACATTCCCGTTTGAAAGAAATACATAAGTTGTAACTGATCTGGCAGAATCATCCTTTCTATACATGATAACTTTTCTACCACTTACGTCATCAATTGTTGTATCGATGAATTTGATTTCAAGCCCTTTACTTTCCGCACTCTTCCTCATTCCATACTCGAGTCCCCCGATTAGCTTCACTTGCCTGTTCAGCATTGTAATCCCCAGTCTCTGAATTCATCATTGTTACCGTCACGCCGAAATTATAATCTGCAGTTTGTGCCCGGTATATAAGTGATTGGAAATCCTTGCCATTTTTATTGATCGTAGTGTCAACCCGTTCTATATGTCCCGGCAATCGAACGCTAAGATTTTCATCTACTTTTAATAAATTCCAAATGACGGTATCCTGACCAGATACATCCATTTGAAATAAGATATACAGAAATATCAAAAAGAATTTCATCATAGAATTTAAAATACCAGTCTGATAATTTCGATTTTATTATTGTTATTTACAATCCAAAATATACCACTTTTCCGGCTTCCATCATAAATATCATAATCATCAGCGTTCCATCAACTCATCCAGTTCACTCCTGCTTCCGCATTCCATTTGGTGGTTGACTTTTTTAATTTTGTCCAGAATTCGATCGAACTTTTTCCGGTGATATCACCTACCCCGAATTTACTTTCGTTCCATCCGCCGAAGCTGAAAGGCTCGCGGGGAACCGGTACGCCTACATTTACACCGATCATTCCGGCGCTTGCCCGATCGATGATATATCTTGCCATACCTCCGTTCTGTGTAAATACGCTGGCGGCATTTCCATAAGGATTGGCATTCTCGATCGCCAATGCTTCATCCACCGTATTGGTACGCATGATGGAAATTACAGGCCCAAAAATTTCTTCTGTAGCCACACTCATCGTTGGCTTCACGTGATCGATCACCGTCGGGCCAACATAGGTTCCGCCTTCTTTACCGGCAACTTTTGTATTACGTCCATCAACCAGGATTTTTGCTCCGTCTTTTTCCGCTTCGCTGATAAAGCGCTCAATTCTTTCCTGCGATTCTTTATTGATCACTGCACCAAGATTTTCTCCCGGTACAATTTTTTTTGCTTCTTCGCAGATCTTATCAATGATGGCATCTACATTCCCCACACCGATCATGGCGCTTGCCGCCATACAACGCTGGCCTGCGCAACCGCTCATGCTGGCCGCTACATTCTGGGCCGTCATACCCGGTATCGCATCCGGCAATACCATCAGGTGATTTTTCGCGCCGCCTAATGCAAGACAACGTTTATAGTTTGAGGTTGCCCTTTGATAAACGATCTTGGCTACTTTGGTGGAACCAACAAAAGATACCGCTTCTATGTCCGGGTGATCGCAGATCGCATTCACGATCTCCACATCACCATGCACTACATTAAATACACCATCCGGCAAACCAGCTTCTTTAAGCAATTCCGCCAGGCGGCCAACACTCAAGGGTACTTTTTCCGACGGTTTCATGATCATGCAATTCCCCAATGCGATCGCGTTCGGCAACGTCCAGTTAGGTACCATGCTGGGGAAATTGAATGGCACGATAGAAGCGACTACCCCAAGCGCAACGTGCTCCGTGCGGCATTCCACGCCCTTACTTACTTCCAGTATTTCACCGGTAACCAATTGTGGCAATGATGTTGCAAACTCTGTCAACTCGATGCATTTTTCAATCTCCGCTACCGATTCACCGTAGGTCTTACCATTTTCTTCACTACACAACTCCGCCAGTTCCTTCAGGTGTTTTTCCAGTAAGGTTTTATATTTAAAGAACACCTGCACCCTTTCTTTGATGGGCGTTTTACTCCAGGAAGGAAAAGCTTTTTTAGCTGCAATTACAGCCGCATCAAGATCATCGGAAGATGATAACGGGACAGTTGATAAATGATTCCCATCAAGAGGAGATATTACATCCATCGATTTCCCGGAAGAGGCATTCACGAAATTGCCGCCGACATAATTTTGAATTGCATTATATTTCATAATTTTACCGCACTAAAGATTTTGCATTATTTTAGGCTAAAACTAAAAATAATGCATTTTTAAATACAAAATAAATTTTATTTTCATTTATCATATTGTCAGCCTGAGCCTGTCGAAGGCGATTCATTCCTGGCTGACACCTGCTTAGAAATAAGATATTCAATCTGACATGGCACAAAAAGATTCTGTAATACTGGACGACCTCGACTTCGAAATATTATCTTTTCTGCAGAAAGATGGAAGGATGTCTTTCACCGTCATCGCCGAAAGCCTGAAAGTATCGATTGGTACGATACGCACGAGATTCAATAAACTGATAGAAGACGGGACGATCAATATCATTGGCCGTGTGGATCCCGACAAAGTAGGCTTTCGTTGTTATGCCCACATAGCCGTGTATGTAAGGCCGGCTACGCTGAAAGAAAAAGTGGCGCAAAAAATTGCGAAGCTACCCGAAGTAAGTTTTCTCGCCATGACTTCCGGCGACTATGACCTGGAAGTGGATGTAATGTGCCGCGATAATAACCACCTGGTAAATTTTGTAAACGACATCAGTAAAATTGAAGGAGTGAACCAGACGAAGACCACGATCTATTTTAAAGTGTATAAATATGCGCAGCCGGACCTGAGGTTGCTGAAATAGTTCCAAATGTTCAAAAAGTTTAAAAGTTCAAAATGTTGTTGAACATTTTAAACTTTTAAACCTTTTGAACCTCTTGAACTTAGAGGTTCACCTCCACCCCCGTACTCAAATTATACGTATCCTTCCTCACACCCAACGCCGGTTCCGAGTCATACTGGTAGCTCCAGTTGAGCGTGAGTGCGATCTTTTTGCTGGCGTTGACTTTGAAGGTGGTCTGATTGAGCCAGCGATAATCATTGAAATCAAAAAATACAGGTTGGTAATAGGTGGTCGTGATCAGTTGTGTCTGATCATTCGGCAGTAAAGTCAGGGATATATAACTGCTGTTGCGGCAATCATTGATATGTTTGGCCATACCGGTTTGTCTCTCCGTTTCAAACATCAGTAAGGATGCGGCATACAGATGAAGTTTTTTGGTGCCTGATATTTTAAATCTCGGGCCTGCTCCCAATAAAAACCTTGATCCGATCTTTGTGATCGCATTTTGTTGAAGTTGCGTAAATGCTTCCCAACGCAGTACTTTATTGACTTTATAATTATAACGGAAATGCAAAAATCCATAATCGATAAAAGCCTGCTGATCACCTTTAAGGAAACCATAACTTCCTAGCAGGAGATATAGATTACGTTTATCCTGGTACTGGATATGCGCTGTAGCATTTACAGAAAAAATTTTTTGTCCGTAATTGGTGAGCGAGATATCTCCATTGGCAGTGCCGCTCCAGCCAGTGGTATCTTTGTGATAGCGTTGCCGTTCCATATTGACAATTTGTCCAAACACTGCCGAATTCATCAGCATTAAAAAGAAAAATATACATGCTCCACGAAATAATTCCGAAGATGTAAAACGAATATTTTTTTTACCAGTCGAAAACATATGTACAGGATCAGGGAATAAAAAATTTCCGGCTTACATGATTGTACAGCCGGAAAGTGAAGAAACTATTAAATACGATCAGAAAAAATTACAGGAAATAATGCCCGATAAGTTGGATAGGATCTTCATAATTTTTTTGAAAAAAAACAATTTTTTCAGTCACCGTACGATCGCCGCGTTTGCTATCCATGAATACATCATAATAATTGCCTTTACCCGCATCGCCTTCTGTTGCTATGTTGTAGCCAGTGCTGTCATTTTTGATGGTGAAGGAGGTCAGCTGGCCATAACGTGCATCAGCCTGGTGCAAAAAGGCTTCCCAGTTTTCCTTTGGCGTTGCTTTCAGTGCCTGTTCTGAGCACATGCCGATAGCATTCCCGAGATTACCACTCTTGATGGCTTCCATATATTGAGTGGCATGCTTTTCGCTTTTTTCCAGATCAGTCATGTAATTGGCACCGCTATGTTTCCAGGTGTAGCGATAGATCTTCATGCTGCCATCTTTTTCTTTTACCAGGTAAAGAGAATCGCTTGATTTACCGTATTGCCATTCCACATCGTATCCTACACTCACGGTAGTGCCTGCGGAAGTAGAAGTAGCGATGTTGAATCCGCTTGTTTTTGTGAATGATCTCAGTTCGCCCAGCAAGCCGCTGTTCCTTCTGAAAACACGCAGCCATTTTTCTTCGGAAGTACCGATCAATGCTTTTTCACTTAAAAAGGTCATGGCAGAATCGAAACTTTTCTTTTGAAGATCTTTGTAAAAAGCACTGGCAGTTTCTTCTGCTTTTTTATTGGCATCGCCTGCGCCGCAGGAAGTTAATATCAAGCCACCGATCAATAAGGCCGCCACTAAAGGGAGGGAAAATATCTTTTTCATTTGTTATGTTTTGTGAGTTCAAAATTAGTACGCTTGGGAAATTAAAAGGAATGCAAACTACCGGCGGTGGGTTTCCGGCTATATCCGGTATCAAAGTCCGCAAAAACGGAAAGCAATCTATGATGTATGATGTATGATCTATGATGTATGATGTATGATGAATGATCTGTGATGAATGATCTGTGATTTCTGTAAAGTTGAAGATCGTACAATAATTGGAAGCGCTTCCACCCGAAAATTATAGTCCGGCAGATATCATATACTATATATTTTGCAAGATGCTTCCGTCGGAAGAGATCATACATCATAGATCATACATCATACATTGCTCTCCGGATTTATGCTCAATCCCGCCACATATGGGTTTGCCTCCTTCACGGCAGCTGCCGATACTAATTTTACCGCATGAAAAGTTTTATCCTTTCGCTCAGCATCGTATCCGGCATCTTCGTTTTCTTCATGAGTGTGTTTGATAAGAAAGCAAATGCATTTTACAACAGGATCCCCGAATGGGTATTCATTGCCTTGATAATTATCTGCTTCGCCGCGCTGCTGCTCTCTTTATATTGGGGCATTACCGGCCTGGCAAAAGGCCAGCGCCTGCTGAATGTATTCGGGATCTTCACGAGTATTTTCGGCATTGCCATATTTGCGATGTTCTATTGTATGGACAGGCAAAAAGGCCAGGAGATGCCGGGGCAATTCGATCACGAATTATCACTGGTGGAATCATCTCAACGAACCGCATTAACCGCCTTAATGAACGAAACCAATACCGATCCGAAAGACGTACAGTTGGTCGCTTACTGGAAAATGAATCATCACCCGGGCAAGTTCGTCGTGTGCATTCAAAAAGGAAATGTGATCGCATTGCAGATAAAAGATAAACCGGTTTCTGATATGAAAAATATTTCTGCATTACAAAAACTCAACTGGATGATACTAACTAATTGTAAGTTACAAACCTTGTCAGGGCTTCACCTGCCTGCACTTCAGCGTTTGTATGTAAATAACAACCAACTCAAAAACCTCGATGGCATCGTGCATTCCCCCGACCTGCAATGGCTGGAATATTCGGGCAACCCGATGGAAGATTCCAGTGCGGCAAAGAGGATCACTGACAAAAATCTATACGCCAATTAATATTACCCGTCATGAACGATCTGTTTTTCAGGATACTCGCTTTAGGTGGGTTGAATCTGTGTTTATTTGCCGGCACTTATTTTTATGGGCGTCGTTATCACCCTAATCTTTCATTGTGGCTAAGCCTGGCGGGATTTATATTCATTACCGCACTTTGTTTTTTCAGCATTACCTGGATCGGAATGTCGGTAATACTTTCCATCGTTTATTTAAGGATCTTGCGAAAACCTAACCAGCGCAAGGATTTCATGGAGTTTTTTAAAACAAATGAGATCTATTCCACCAGCAATTATTCACAGGCTGCCCTGGAAGTGCTGGGTGATAAAAAATGGCGCTTTTCAGAAGGAAAGATCACCAGCATTTCTGGCAAAACGATCCCGTACTCATTCTGGCAAGGTTCAACGTCTTCCATGGTGAGCAGCGGACAATATGTTCGCACTACTTCCATCACCTGGTATATCTGTTTTATTTTCCCCCTGGGAAGCGTGAGCAAATTATTCCGTCAGCATGCGTTGGTGGCTGCAGATAAATCAAAATATACCTGGAAGGAAAAATTCCGCTATTTTTTTAAGTATGATCTGGAAAAGCCCAACCTGGTGACAACCGCGGCCGATGGCAGTTTCATTATACAATATTATACAGACATGGATATCAGCCATTATCGTCGCCGGCTGGAATGGATAAGAAATAATATCACCGAACATTATTATCCTGTTCCCGGTAAGGCTTTCAGCGATAATTAGGCGATAGTGGTTTAGCCGGGAAGAACGGGAAGACGTAACCCTCAATTTTTACCGTTCTTCCGGCGCCAAAAAATTACTCAATAAGTTTTTACCGGTTATGGGATAATCACCGCCGCTTCGCTGAACAAGACTACCAGCTGTGTTTTTCCGAAAAAAGGGGGTTCGGGGAAATATAATTTTACAGAACAATCAACATCAGTCAATAAAAAAACAAACACACATGACAACGAAAGAAATGGTAAGGGTATATGTAAATCAGCTTTGCGCTGAGATCGGCTGCACGCCGGAAAGCATCTTCAATGCACAGACCAATTCATGGTTTTTCAACAGGGGATCTGCTTCCATCGAAGTCTTCATGTCTTCTTACGAAACCAATGTACAGACTGTACGCACTTTTGTACGTTGCTTTTCGGCCATTTATCCCATACCGGCAGATCTTACCAAAAAAGCACAACTGTACCAGGAAGCATTGGAAAACAATTCCAATTTCATGGGGGTAAAACTGGCGGTCATGCCGGATAAAGGTTTTGTATACGCCATAGCTGAAAGGGATATAGATGGAATGGATTATATCGAATTCAAAACCCTGATAAGCGACCTGGGCTATTGGGCCGATCTGCTGGACAACAAGCTGACAGAGCGTTTCGGATCTGCCGCCGCTTTAAATTAATACATGCATTTGCGCTAGCGAATGATTAAACTACTTACGATGTTACTCAATATTTTTTTCGACAACATGAACAGCACACTTGAACTGGTGCTTATCGGCGCTTTCATTTTTGCTATCTACTGGTTCATCCTCCGTAAATATAATACACTCGGGTTAAGGCTTTTCGTGCTTTGTTTTCTTTTGTTCATCGCCAGTTGTACGTGGATATACAAGGATGAGAAGAACCTCAAATCTGTCTTGAAAAATGGAGAGGAACATGTAGCCACGATCGTTTCAAAATCGCGGACGGCAAAGGACAATGAGGTGCAGGTCAGTTTTACCGATGCAGCCGGGCATACGGTGAATACTAAAACCAGTGAGTATATTTCGAAAGAAGAATGGGAGAATTTCGAAACCGGCAAACCCTTGTCGATCCTTTACGAAACTGCCAAAAAGAAAACAACCGTTCAGCAAAGTATCATGCGGTTTAAAAATGATAAGATATACCTGTATTTCTTTTCCGGATTCTGGTTACTACTCGGAATCGTGCTGTATATCTGGCTCCGCAAATACAGGGTGGGTGTGGATGAAAGCGGAACGAATGGCTGATCAGGGAAGATGGAAGTACATTTTTAGATGAAAGAAAATCGCAGGCGGCAAGAACCGCAAAGCATGTGAATATATTGTCGAAGATGATGCAGACGTTTGGAAAATGATCTGTGATGTATGATGTATGATGTGAGATGTATGATGTGAGATGTATGCTAAGCTCCAGATGAAAGTCTTTCCAATTTTATAATGACATTATGTTTGAAAGACATCATACATCTTACATCATACATCATACATTTTTTCTAAATTGTGGTATCAAGGTAAATATGAAAATACGCTGCTTATTTTTTATCCTGTTTTCCTCCTTATGCTCCTACGGGCAATGGTTCGACAATACTACTACTTTCACTACACAAAACGGGCTCAGCAATAATACCATCACTTCGCTTAAAAAAGACGAAGCCGGATTTCTATGGATAGGCACCCACGAAGGACTGAACCGATATGACGGTACGGAATTCATCAATGTGCTCAGCAACAGTAAAAATAATTTACCCTCCAATAACATCACCCGTATCTGTTTTATCAATAGCCATACGCTGGCCATCGGTACTACCGCCGGGCTTTGCCTGCTCAATACGAACACGCTCAAAGGCATACGGATAGCCCTTCCGTTCAATCCCAACTCTGCCAGCAACAGCGATTTTGTAGAAGATATTTATTTCAAAAAAAGTACAAAAGAGCTCTGGGTAGCTACCTGGCACGGCATTTTTATCTTGGATGAAAATGGAAAGCTGCTGAAAAAGATAATGGCATCAGATAGTAAAAAAAACATCTGCTTCGCAAAAAAAATGTTGCTCGATAAACAAGGCGATGTCTATTTTTACTCGGCGCAGATGAAAGGTTTTTTCTATCCTGATTTTGATAAAAAAACATTGGACCCTATCGAACAGCGGATGCCGGATTTTCCCCTCAACGACTTTTTGAAAAAGGATTATGTGGTGCGTAGCGCACAGCAGCTGGGCAACGAAGGCACTTGTATCTTCTCAAAAAACGGCACCAATGGTACGGAAGAATACCTGAGTTATTATAATATCACAACCGGCAAAAAATTCATCCATAAAGTAGTGATCACGCACATGGAGGAAAAAAGATTATCCAATGCATTTCCGCTGAATGATTCTGTTTTCCTGCTAAACTCTTACTTCGGAAGTCCGATGTTATATGATCCTAATACCCGCCAGGCAAGGCCCGCCAGCGAAGACCCGCTCTGGTTCTCGTCGTGGCCCGATGGCTTCGCGGTTTACGCTATCAAAGACAGCAACAATATCTGGGTAGGTACGCCAAAGGGTTTATTGCAGGCTTCGAGACGTGCGATCTTTTTCAAAACAAACAACGGGCTGGTAAATACCGTCAAAGAAAACCAGGGATTGGTTTCTTATAACTCAGGAATATTTTTTGAGGGGAAATTCTGGATCGCCTGTATGGGTGCGGGGATGTTCAATCTGGATACGGCGTCAGGGAAAACACAAACCATCTTCCCCAAAAATAACCCGGACAATATCAATGGAAAGCGGGTCAGCACACAGATTGTTCCCGCCGGAAAAAACCTTTGGCTTTATTCGGTGTATGGCCCTGTAGAAGTGAATGCTGCTACGCTAAAACTTTCGTCGATCCCGGGCATCAATAAAGATTCGTTGTTTGATGCGCAGGCAAACTTTCCATTGACCGACAAAAATGGAAATATCTGGAGTACACTGCCAACCGGCATCAGCCGTTACGATCCCCGCAACAATGTTTTTACCAATTACAGATCGAAATACATTGGCGGAAGTTTTCCGATGCTGCGTGCCGGGCCAAAAACAACGGATGGCGCAGGCAATATCTGGATGGCCAGGCAGGATACCTTACTGAAGTACGATCCGGTAAAACAAATTTTTGCTATATACTTTTTGAAAGACAAAGGGCATCCGGTAAAGCCGGTAACTTCTATTGCCTCCGATGGCGGCGATATGCTGTACATGGGAATTGGCGGGGCTTTGGGACTGTATCATATCAGCACCGGCAAACTGGATCTGTTTACCAAACAAACCGGCATCATCTCTACAGTGATCAACGATATCGTAAGCGATGCATCGGGCAATGCATGGATTGCGACAGAAGGCGGGCTGATTTTTTACAATAAGCAAAAAATGAAATTCTCGTCATTCACCAAGGCGGATGGCCTGCCGGATGATGATATTATCGGCATCAATTTTACCGATGCATCAAAAGAAACTTTATTCCTTGGTTTTGCAAAAACATATTGCCTGTTCAGGCCGCAGAATTTTCTTTTACAAAAATCCGTACCGGTCAATTTTATCACAGATATAGAAGTCAATGGCGAATCTATTTCCGGGGATGGGGAACAAAAATTTTCCTACACACAAAACAGTATTTCATTCGGTTATACCGGGATCAATTTCAACCAGGGCAGGCAAAATAATTACGCCTGCATGCTCGAAGGATTTGACCAGGACTGGAAATATCCTGGTGCCGAAAGAAAGATCAACTACATCAATCTTCCTCCCGGCACTTACACTTTTAAAGTGAAGAGCGCCAATTATCGAGGCGAATGGAATGAACAGCCTGCAACATTTACTTTTAAAATAACACCTCCTTTCTGGCAGCAGTTGTGGTTCCGGTTATTGTTGTTGTGTGTGGTGGTGCTCGGCTTTTATTATTTTGTAAAACAACGGGAAGCGAAGATCAAAAAGGAAGACAAGATAAAATTGCAGATGAGTGAGTTGCGGATGCAGGCGCTTCGTGCACAGATGAACCCACATTTTATTTTCAACAGCCTCAACAGCATTCAGAATTATATCTTAAGCAATAATACCATTGACGCGGCCGGTTATCTTTCCAAATTTGCGAAGCTGATGCGAAGGATACTCGATCAATCGAAACATAATTTTCTCCCACTGGGCGAAGTGATGGAAACATTGAAAATGTATGTGGAGATGGAAGCATTCCGTTTCAACAATGAATTTTCATACAGCTTTGATGTAGAAGAAGATGACGAGTTGCTGGATGCACGTGTGCCTCCGATGCTGCTGCAACCATTTGCGGAAAACGCGATACTGCATGGGCTGATGCCGAAGGCCGGTGATAAAAAATTATTCATCGGCTGCAGATTATTACACGGTGCCATCGAGATCACTATCGACGATAACGGCATCGGCCGCACCAGGCTGCAAGCCAAAGCAGGCCATGATTCGCAGGGCGAAAAATTAACCGCCGGCATGCTGGAAAGTATGCAGCAGATACAGAATATCAAAGCTACCATTGAGATCATCGACAAGAAAGAAAATGAAATTTCCACCGGCACAACCGTAAGGCTGGTGTTACCATTAAAGTAAACCTTATGCAACATTTAAGAACACTTGTCATCGATGACGAAGCCAATGCCCGCAGTGCCATAAAAAATATGGTGCAGCAACTCAACCTTCCGATCGAGATCGTTGGCGAAGCAGCCAGTGGCGCCGAAGGGTTGAAATTGATCGCTGAGCTTCAACCTGAGTTACTATTCCTCGACATCCAGATGCCGGGCAAAAGCGGCATCGAACTGATGCAGGAACTCAACAGCGATAATATCCAGGTCATCTTCATCACGGCCCATCAGGGCTTCGCCATACAGGCGCTGAAGTTGAGTGCCATCGATTATATCTTAAAACCGATTGACCCGATCGACCTGAAAGAAGCGGTGGAAAAAGCAGTCAAACAAAAAAGTAAACTTGCGGGTGAACAGTTGCAATTATTTCAACAGGCACTACAGCACTTACAACAGCCCCAACAAAAAGCCCCGCAAAAATTAGCCATCTCCACCAACGAAGGCATTCTTTACGCAGAGTTGAAAGATATCATCTGGATAGAATCATTGACGGGTTATTGCAAATTTTACCTGCAGGGACAAAAGCCCATCGTAGTCAGTAAGAACCTGAAAGAATATGAAGACCTGCTCGGCGGACATAATTTTTTTCGCACGCATCAAAGCTCTGTCGTGAACCTGGTACACATCAAAAAATATGTTCGTGGCGAAGGCGGCCAGGTGTGGATGAGTGATGGAAGCGAGATAGAAGTGGCAAGGAGGAGAAAGGAGGAGTTGCTGAAAAAAATGGCGGAAATAAACATATAAAGTGTGCAGGCTGCATCAATAAAAGCCTGCACACTTAAAGGATCGGATTACCGGTTGCTTTTATTTTTCAGCACTAATATTTCCACTTCTCTTTCTGCAGTTTCCCAATACAGGCCAAGGCTGGCAAAAGCTGCTTTCAGGGAAGCCGGTTTTTCCGGCTGCCATTCAAAAAAAATATCGTACCTGCCGGTTAAGCCTGTTTCATCCAGCACTTTACCCGCATACAACCCGAAATCTTCCATATATTCGGCCAGCGATTGCAGGCTCACACCATTTCCTTCAAAATGGCTTCCACCGGCGTTAAACCGGTTGTTTGACTGGAGGGAACTTTTTAATTTTTGCCTGGCTGTGCTGTCCGCCTTTATTACCAGCACTTTCATTTTTCTTATTTCCGTCACCGCCTCTACATCCAAAAACTGTTCTTTCAGCTTTTGCTGAAAGAAAGGCAGCAACTGATCGCTTTGCCCAACCGGGAGCCAGAGATCGACGCAATACTTTTTTTCATCCTTGTAGGAACGTACCGTTGTATCATATTCATTTTTAAGCAGGTAATATGAACGGTCATAGGCCAGCCTGTACAGGCCATCCATGGTCATATTCACCATGGTCATCCGCCTGTCCTTAAAGAACCCTGCCGGATACAGCCTTTTCATACTGCCAAAACCCTCCACCGGCGGAAGCATACGAAAGGATTGCTGTGCAGTGGTATCTGCTTTAAAGTATTCTTCCATGCTGAAATTGATCCGGTCGTTTTTCAACGGAAGATCAAACGGTGCATTGTTTAGTGCCAGCTCTATTATTTCCGGGGTAATATTATCCGGATCAGTAATAGCTTTAATTTTTCCGTCAAGGCCGATCAATACCGTATGCGGAATGATACGATGCGGAAAAAACCTTTGCAGGCCTGCGGCAGTATCGTTACTTACTAAAAGGCCTACAGGCCTGTTATGAATAAACTGCTTCAGCCTGCCGGTTGCTTCATCAGACAGGGCAAGTACAACGAGTTTATCTCCAAACTGCCGCTTGTATTGCTCAAGTTTACCCAGGGCACTAACGCAGGGGCTGCACCAGGTAGCCCAAAAGTCGATAATGGTCACTTTGCCTTTCAACTTTCCTACAGACAGGCTTTTGCCGGGGCCGTTGATCATATTCGTTATTTTAATTTCCGGCAGTCTGTCCCCAACATGTAGTTCCTGTGCACCGGCTGCCATACACCCGGCAGTCAACAAAATGGTTACCATCAGTTTCATATATCGTTTTTTTTATGAAATAAAATTACCGGCAATTACCACCACTGACGGTTAATGCAAGCGAATGTGTGTTAATGTTTGTTAATGAAATGCCCGTGTTATATCCCGGCTGGATACATTTGCATCTTATGGGCGCATCATCATTAAGAAGATTATTCGTGTTGGCTATAACTGCAGGCCTTGGCCTTCTTGTCCTGCAGGCATACTGGATGCATAAGGAATGGCAGAATACTGCTGATATTCTTCAGCGGCAGGTAGATTATTCCCTCCAGGCATCGGTAGACAGTGAACTTGTAAAAAGAAAGGATGTGCTGAAGAACTATCTTGAAGAAATATTATCGGACACTACGCTTGTAGGTATTAATACCAGGTACAATGAAAAAGAAGGCAAATGGCTCATAAACATGTACGATGCACAAAACAAGAAAGATTATTCTTCCTGGAGCAATGAAGATATTCCGGTAGGGCCTGAATTAACGCCCGGGCAAAAAAAGCTCATCATTCAAAAGTATGTACTTAACAACGTGATCAAAAATGTAGAGGATAACATCATTTTCTTTTACACGCAAAAATTCGGAAACCTTTGGTCAGAGAAGATGAAGCACCTTGGCGTGGATAGTGTATACCTTCAAAAGATCTTTGCCAGAGAATTATCCGGCAGGAATATCCGGTCGCCATTTACCATCACATACACGGATACAAGCAGGTATCCGCTACCGGCTTCGGGTACACGAAACGCTTTCAACGCCAGGCCTGTAAGCATTAACTACGCCGCAGCAAATGATACAAATAAAAAATATGTAGTTACGGCCAGTGTATACAACCCGGCCGCCTTGTTATTCGGCAGGCTTGCCATGGCTTTACTGACGGCCGTTTTACTGTTATCCTTAACTTTTTATTGCCTGTACAGGATGTACCGCACCATACTACAGCAAAAGCAGCTGGATGAATTAAAAAATGATTTTATAGGCAATATGACCCACGAGTTGAAAACCCCCATAGCTACGGTTGCTGCTGCAATAGACGGCCTGCAATATTTTAAAGGGCTTGCAAATGCGGGTAAGGCAGAGCGTTACTTTGATATATCGCGGAAGGAATTACAAAGGCTGGATGATATTGTTTCAAAAGTGCTGGATATGTCCATATATGAACAACAGCGCATCATACTTCATAAAGAACCCATCCAGATAAAGGAATTACTCGAAAACCTGATACAGGCATTTGAAATAAAAGGCGCCACCTTCTCCTGCACCCTCCAATGCCAGCCACCCGGTATAAGCGTGGTAGCGGATAAAACACACCTTAAAAATGTATTGTATAATTTAGTGGATAATGCAATAAAATATGTTCCGGAAAAACTGCACCTGAACTTTTCGGTGCACAAGGAAGATGACCATATTGTGATAGCCGTTCAGGATAACGGCGACGGAATAGAGGAAAAACATCTGCCCCGGCTTTTTGAAAAGTTTTTCCGTATTCCCTCCGGGAATATTCAGAACGTGAAAGGGTTTGGGCTTGGATTATTTTATGCAAAGCAGATAATTGAACAACACAATGGCAGCATTCATGTGAGCAGCGGACAAAGCCGGGGAACAATATTCCGGATTATTTTACCTGTCAATTAAAACCAGTGACAACAGCGCCCTCTGTATTATTAGCGGAAGATGAAGAATCTTTAGGCAGCATTATCTCCGAAAGCCTTACTGTGAGTGGCTTTTCAGTAACGCATGTTACCAATGGAAATGAAGCCCTTGAATTATTGCTCAACGGAAGTTTTTCGCTGGCTATTTTAGATGTAATGATGCCGGGAATGGATGGCTTTACGATTGTCCGCCAGCTGCGCCTGAATAATCTTCGGTTGCCCGTCTTATTTCTTACCAGCAAAACTATGCCGCACGATGTGGTAACAGGCTTTGAAAGCGGCGGCAATGATTATATAAAAAAGCCATTCAGCATGCTGGAGCTCGTAGTACGAATGAAGGCGCTCTTAGGACTTAACCGCCTGCCCGAAAATACGGTACCGACAACCACGGCACAAATAGGAAAATACCATTTTGACCCGGTAAAGCAACAATTAATATTCGGTACGGAAATTCACAAACTGACCGCCAGGGAGAGCGAAATTTTATGGATGCTGTACCAGCACACTCAAACGCTGCTGCCCAGACAGCTATTGCTGACCACGATTTGGGGAGATGATAATTTTTTTAATGCCCGCACGCTCGATGTATTCATTACCCGTCTCAGAAAATTGCTAAAGCAGGATCCACGGGTGCAGATCATTAATGCCCGCGGAGTAGGCTATAAGCTGGTTTGGTAAGCTGCAACAGGCACTAGATAAGCCCATATGCCAACTCATGGGAGTTGACAACTCATGTAAGTAGTCAACTCATACGGCAGGCCCTATTTCTTTTTAATAGAAGTATCAAAAAAACTACCTTCCTTCTTACTCACCCATTTGACGAATTTTACGATGTCTTCATGCTCCTTCAGCCGCTCTACAGTATTGTAATAATTCTTAAGTTCTGTTTCTGTAAAAACAGCATGCACTTTGGCCTGGCAAATTTTGTGCATCAGCACCGTATCGGTATCCTTGCCGCCTTTGCTTGGTGGTATGAGATGATGGCGTACAATGGGTTCAGCTAATTCGCGGTTGCAGAGCGGGCATTTATTTGTATCGGACATTTAATTGTAGTTGAGGGGTAAATATATTGGTTGCGGGCCAATTGGAGAAATTGTTTTGAACCACAGAGAAATGGAGAGCGCAGAGTAACACTTAGAAATGAATGATATTATGCGTCTCTGTGTTACTCTGTGCCCTCCTTTCCTCTGTGGTTCAAAAAACAAAAAAGCCTCTCATTACTGAAAGGCTTCTTGCTGGGATTTGTTTGTCGGGATGGCAAGATTCGAACTTGCGACCTCCTGGTCCCAAACCAGGCGCGATAACCGGGCTACGCTACATCCCGAACGAGTAAAACAGTTAGTAAAGATCTTTTTTTGCGGAGAAGGTGGGATTCGAACCCACGGTACAGTTTAACCCGTACGACGATTTAGCAAACCGTTCCTTTCGGCCACTCAGGCACCTCTCCGTTTAACCTGCCCTTTTGTTAGGGGCAGCAAAAATACAATTGTATAATTTAACAGCCAAATGAAAATGAAGAATTATTGAAAATATTTTTTGGGAAGAATTTGCCAGAGATTTTCGCGGAAAAATAATGTTGAGTTGACATCCGATGAGTTGACATCTCTTGAGATGTCAACTCATCGGATGTCAACTCAACAATTAAAAATCCCGCTACATTGTAGCAGGATCAATATTTATAATTTCTGATTTTTAATACTTCAACTCCGATTATAAACTTCGAAGTTTTCACTACTCAATATCCGAAGCAAGAGCTTCGGGTTACATGGCTGCCAACTGCACCTTCTGCTGCAATTCCAGCACACTTTCTTTAAACAGGTTATCTGTGTCCATCAGATCTTTCACCGTCTGGCAACTATGGATAACTGTGGTATGGTCCCTTCCACCGAAATGTTCGCCGATGGTCTTGAGAGAATTTTTAGTAAATGCTTTGGAAAGGTACATCGTGATCTGCCTTGCCTGCACAATTTCACGCTTGCGCGTCTTCTGCAAAAGCTTATCATAAGGAACATCAAAATATTCGCAAACCATTTTCTGGATCGCGTCTATCGTGATTTCTTTGCTCGACGATTTTACAAAATTTCTAAGTACTTTCTTTGCCAATTCAAGGTCTATTTCCCTCTTATTAAGCGAAGATTGTGCCAATAATGATATCAGCGCGCCTTCCAGTTCCCTCACATTGCTGTTGATATTGTAGGCGATATACTTTACAACTTCTCTTGGCATATCCAATCCATCTGCCTTCATCTTATGTTCCAGTATCTCGATCTTGGTCTCGTAATCCGGTGCCTGAAGATCGGCGCTCAGTCCCCAGCGGAATCTGCTGAGCAATCGTTCCTGTACCCCTTCCAGGTCTTTCGGGCTCTTATCGCTGGTAAGGATAAGCTGCTTGCCGCTCTGGTGAAGGTGGTTGAAGATAGAGAAGAACGCATCCTGCGATTTTTCAGCCCTGTTGAAGAACTGGATATCGTCGATGATCAATACGTCTATCAGCTGGTAAAAATGTATGAAGTCATTGATCGCATTGTTGCGGCCATGATCGATGAACTGGTTGATGAATTTTTCGGAGCTTACATATAATACCACCTTATTCTGGTGCAGGCGTTTTACTTCGTTGCCAATCGCCTGGGCGAGGTGGGTTTTACCCAAACCTACACCGCCATAAATTACCAATGGATTAAAAGAAGTGGCGCCTGGTTTTTCGGCTACGGTTTTCCCTGCACGGCGGGCTACCCTGTTACAATCTCCCTCGATGAATGATTCGAAAGTATAAGCCTGGTTAAGCTGCGGATCAATCTGCATCTTTTTCAACCCCGGAATTACAAAGGGGTTTTTAACAGGATTATTTATAACCAGCGGAAAATCCATTTCGTTGTTTGAATATGATTTGTAGCCATGTCCCGGTACATCCATTGTCAGCGGCTTGTTCTTGCTGTTGCCGCTATCCACCATGATCCTGTACTCCAGCCTTGCTTCTTTCCCTAATTCCCTTTTCAGTGTTTTTGCCAGGAGCGAAACATAATGCTCTTCAAGATACTCATAAAAAAATTGACTTGGTACCTGGATAGTAAGAATTTTTTCTTTTAATGCCACAGGCTTGATGGGTTCAAACCATGTTTTAAAATGTTGCCATTCTACTATGTCTTTGATAATCTCCAAACAATTAGACCATACTTTATCAAATACTTTCTCCATTATACCTTAAGCAATTTATATATATTGAGTGTGTTTTGTTCTTCCTTGTGAATTGGGTAGCCGAAAAATTAGATTATTTGAACGATAAAAAAATTATTTGGCGGGACAGCGAATATCAAAAGAAATTGTTGAAAAAAAAATTTTTTATTCATTTGTTTTTTCCGGCGTCGTGACAGTACAAGCCCTAAAAAAAACTTTCCAAAAATCTCCAAAAAATCAAAGTCAATACAGGGTTGCATTCCAGGTTTTTTTGCCCCGATTTTCCCCGTTCAGAGGTTATCCACAAAATATTTCTTTACACAAATTTTTTTGTTCAGATTTATATGGTTATAGCAACATCCTTTTACCGTTTTTTTCCCGGAATTAATTACGCAAAATACACCTACTTTTGATGCTCAAAAATCAAACACATGAGTTACGAACTAATCGGCAAGCTGGTGGCCAAATATGATACCGTACAAAGAACCGCTACCTTTCAGACCAGGGAATTTGCCGTGGAAAAATCCGACGACATCAACGGAAGGACGATCGTCAATTATGCAAAATTTCAATGCGTGCAGGATAAGACCGCGATCATCGACCGCGTTAACATCGGCGACGATATTAAAGTATACTTCAACATCAAAGGCAGCAAGTGGGAAAAAGATGGCAAAACAAATTACATCACCAACCTCGATGCATGGCGCATAGAACAGATCCTGCCAAATGCAGCAAACAACGCCCCTTCAAATGCTGAAGAGCCTTTAGACAACTTTACGGCTACTAATCCGGAAGAGTTGGATGATCTGCCATTTTAATATAACGACTCATTTTAATAGTACTGTCAGCCTGAGCTTGTCGAAGGCTATTCCAAATAGAAGATTAATTCGGAACCGGCTTCGACAAGCTCAGCCTGACAGTTTTGTTTAAAATTCAGCTATAAAAAAATTGCGCCTTTGCGTTTTCTTTGCGCCTTTGCGTGAAACATTATGCAACAAAAAATCTCTTTAAAATTATCTCCCGCAGAAGCTGCCGACGAAGTTGTCATCAAACAAAAGATAGCGAAATCTGCAGCTAAAAAAGAGACGGACATCTACGGATTTACCCCCTTAAAAAAATCCATCGATGCCCGCGGGAAAACCGTGTATATCAACCTCACGGTAAATGCCTTCATCGGCGAACCAGCGCAACCGGTTAACGGTAAGCAGTTTACCTTTCAAAACGTAACGGACGCTTCCAAAAAAGTGGTCATCATCGGTGCCGGCCCGACCGGGCTTTTTGCCGCACTTCAGCTACTCGAATACGGCATCAAACCCATCCTCCTCGAAAGAGGAAAAGACGTACGCAGCCGCCGCCGCGATCTGGCCGTTTTGAACAAGGAAGGCATCGTAGACAGCGAGAGCAATTATTGCTTTGGCGAAGGTGGCGCGGGCACCTACAGCGATGGTAAATTATATACCCGCAGCAGCAAACGTGGCGACATAGAAAGGATACTCCAGCTGTTCGTACAATTTGGCGCTCCCGAAAATATTTTATACGATGCGCATCCGCATATCGGCACCAACAAACTACCGCATATCATCACGGCCATGCGCAAAGCCATCACCGATCACGGCGGCGATTTTCTCTTTGAGAAAAAGGTCACCGATTTTGTTCTTGAAAAAGGAACGATCAAAGAAGTGCTCACCGCTGATGGCGACCGTTTTTCCGGCGACGCGTATATTTTGGCCACTGGCCATTCGGCCCGGGATATATTTGAGCTCCTTCATAAAAAAGGAATACTCATAGAAGCCAAGCCTTTCGCCCTTGGCGTACGCATCGAACATCCCCAGCAACTCATCGATGGTATACAATACCATGCTACCGACCGCGACGAACATCTTCCACCTGCCTCTTACTCGCTCGTGCAGCAGGTAGAGGGACGTGGGGTTTTCTCGTTCTGCATGTGCCCGGGTGGTATCATTGCCCCGGCGGCAACGTCTCCAGGAGAACTGGTGGTGAATGGATGGAGCCCTTCGAAGAGGAACAACCCGTTTGCCAATAGTGGTATGGTGGTACAGGTGGAGCAACGTGATGCTTTGGAGACCTTGAATGGTTCAAAAGTTCAAGGGTTCAAAGGTTCAAAAGGTTCTTCCGATACGAAGGTTTCTGCAGATGATCCGCTACTGCTTTTAAAGTTTCAGCAGATGGTGGAGCAGTCGGCTTTTGAGGCCGGTGGTGGAAATTTCGTGGCGCCGGCGCAACGCATGCAGGATTTCATCAATCGAAAAGTTTCTGCTAACCTCCCGAAAAATTCTTACCTGCCGGGATTGAATTCCACAGATCTTACTACCGTACTCCCTCCATTTATATACGATACCCTTGTAGGCGGTTTTAAAGCCTTCGGCAAAAAACTCCGCGGTTATCTCACCAATGAAGCGGTGGTAGTAGCCACCGAAAGCCGTACGAGCAGCCCGGTACGTATCCCACGAAACGAATCACTCGAACATCCGCAGATCAGCAACCTCTACCCTTCGGGTGAAGGGGCGGGATATGCGGGCGGTATTGTGAGTGCGGCGATGGATGGGGAAAGGGTGGCGAAGATGATCGTGGAGAAAGTGGGATCACGGATTAAAATTGATTAGGGGATTACACGGATTTTTTGCTAAAGCAAAAAGAAAATGCAGTTGGTAAAAACTTGTAGCTACCATAGATATGGAAGTTTTTACCAACTGCATTTCTATTCACGAAGTGAAAAATCCGTGAATCCCCTGATCCATCTGAAATCCCTGATCAAGGTGATCGTTTGTATCCGGATGCTCTTCAGTGGCCTTAAGAAATAATTTGCAGGTAGCCAGGCAAAATGTATTTTTACCCTTAAGACTATATATAGTCATTGTACCAAAGTTATCTACTTATGAAAACGATCCTGAGGACCGGTTTATTTGCATTTCTATTTTTATTTTTAGGGCATTTAGCTGCCGCACAAACCGCCATTACAATTACTACCTGTGATACACTCCTCAGCGACCCTGCGCTCTCCATGCCGGCAGGATACTATGTGATCACCGTTAAATCAGCTTCCAATACCAGGCTGGCCTATAATACAGAAGAATTTTCCACCAACCTCCCTTCCCCCAACATATCCATTTATGATGGGCCAGGTACCACGTCTCCCCTATATACGACCCTCGGGGATTTCCTGATGGCCAACAGAAAGTTTGGAGGACAAAGCTCAGGTAGCACACTCACATTTTCTTTTTACTCGTCCGGGCCCGCGGCTACCATCACACATTTCAAGATCCGTATACGTTGTGTACAAACACCGGTAAACATTCCCACTTTTCAACCGATGGCAAGTTTGGGTGCGGGCGGAAATGTCCGCAAAGCCGATTATGATAATGATGGCGACCTTGACCTCCTGATCAGCGGCGCGATCTTTCGCAACGATTCTTATTTTGACAGCCTGTATAAATTTGAAAGAAAACCAGGCGTACTGGATACCTGGAGAGACCTAAAAATGTGTTCTGCAGACTTTAACGGAGATGGTTTTAAAGATCTTTTTATTACAGGGCTTCGTTATGTTTCCGCGGTCGGGTACACTTCGCAGGCGGCCATTTATAAAAACAATGGCAATAATACATTCACCGAAATTACTACACAATCGTTTGAAGGAGCTTCCCGCGGCGGTTGCAGCATTGTTGATTTCAACCGCGATGGGAAACCCGACATTAGTTATACCGGTTCGCAAAGCTGGTACCAAAGCACCCCACGCATCTTTAAGATCTATCTCAACAATGGCAACATGAATTTTACGGATGCAAATGTAACCCTGCCCGGCGTTTCAGGATTAATGACCTCCGCCATGAGCTGGGCCGACAGCGATGGCGATGGCGATGAAGACCTGGTGATCAATGGCCATGACGGCAACCAGAACATTACCCGTTTTTATACGGTCAACGGCAATACTTTCACCAATGTAAACATCAATTTCAAAGCTACCAGCAATGGTGGCATCGTGTGGAAGGATGTAAATATGGATGGCAAACCCGATATCATCAACAGGGGGGTGGCTACCAAAGAAAATATTGACGCGATCGTGCCGGAAATATTTTTCAATAATGGCAACAATACTTTTACACGTACCATTACCAATCTTCCGGCATGGTATGGCGGCGGAATGGATTGGGCCGATTACGACGGAGATAACGATATGGATGTAGTGATCGATGGTACCATCTTTGGCACTGGCACCGATGCGGCGGTATATAAAAATAATGGCAACGGGCAGTTTAGCCGGGTTGGAATTGATGGCGCCAAAACAAACTCCCGGGTGAAGTGGCTGGATTTTACCGGCGATGGCAAACTCGACCTGGTTCTTGCCGGCGGGGATGGTTTCGGCAAAGGCGGTTACCTGCTTAAAAATATAAGTACCGATTCTTTCCGTATCGTCTCTTTTCCCATTACAGCTACTGAATATGACGAAACAGCTGTAATCATCGAAGATTTCAACAACGATGGTATTATCGACATACTCAGCGCCGGCGAACTGGCTGATGCAGATTGTAATTCGAATAATTTCTCCACGCTTGTAATAGGCCGCGACTGGCGCTGGGGAGCTATGCCCAAATTCACGCAGGTGGCAAACCTGAATCTCATCAATCCTCCAATGCCGGGAGTGAGTAATCCCGATCTGTTGTGGACATGGGGCGATTATGACAGTGATGGCAAATTAGATATACTGGCTTCCAATCAACCCTATAATACCTATGCCAATAGCGAAACGTTTCTGCGCATTTTCCACAACGACGGAAATAACAGTTTTTCGCTCGCCTATAATACCTTTGACCAACAATTGCCTATGCCAGGTAATACCGGGCTGAGCTATTACCAGCCCGTGGTGCTGGACCTCGATAAGGATGGGAAAAATGAATTGTTTTTTCCATTTGTCAATACCGTATTCAAATTTGTAAATAATCAATTTCAGATCTCATATACCGAATACCAGGGATACTCCGGGGGCCTGATAGCCAATTGCGTGGATACCGCCGATTATAACAGGGATGGCTTTACCGATCTTGTAGTAAGTTATAGCTACTACACCTACGGAGGTGGTACCGGTGGTAACGGGCTTTATTTTTATAAAAATGACACGCACGGCAGGTTGGTCCTTGACACCGAAAATTCTAACTCCACTGAATCAGAACGCCAGGTAAAATGGGCGGATATTAACAACGACGGTGCACCTGACCTTATAGTGGGCGACGGCATCTATGAAAACAGGAACGGAAAAATGCGGTACGTAGCTAACCAGGTAGATTCCATGCAGGCAATAGCTACGGGGGATTATAATAACGACGGGTTTCTAGACAGGATAGATATTTCGAATTATCACCAATATGCCAGTGTAAAGGTCTCTTATAATGAACAGGGCACTTTTTTCTTTCATGAAAAAGAACAGGGCTTTCCTTACAACACTATCGGCGCAGACTGGGACCATGCAGTCGAAAGCTTTGATGTTGACAACGACGGCGATGATGACATCATTTATTCAGCACCTATGTGTACCGCAGGTGGCGCTGCCATATTAGTAAATGAAGGAAATTACACCAACAGGCTCATACATGTAGTAAGCCCTAACGGCGGTGAACGTTTTTCAATCAATACCAGCCAACCGATAAAATGGTATGGCTACCAGGTGGGCGCCACGGTAAAAATTGAGCTGACGCGTGACAGCGGTGTTACCTGGCAGGTATTGGCTGCGGCAGCACCTTCTTCTTCATCTGGCGGTAGCTATAGCTGGGCGGTAGACGGGCAGCTTTCCAACAAATGCATCATTAAAATAACCGATAATTCCTCCGCAACTTTTTCAGATAAGAGCAACGCTGTTTTCAGCATTGCAGAATTGCTTCCACCGGTGGCAAATGCGGGCAGGGACACGCTGATATGTGCAGGAAAAAATGTGCGCATTGGCACTTCCGGGCCGAACTCCTACACGTATACATGGACGGCGCAGGGCGGAAATTTTTCTTCCAGAGAACAAACACCGTTGGTATCGCCCTCTGCCACTACCACTTATTACCTTACGGTCACCAATGGCGCCTTGTCTTCGAGGGATACCGTAGTAGTAAAGGTTACTTCACAAGTGGTTACCCTGCCTCAAACCCTCATCAATGCCTGCTTTGGAAGCACGTACCAGATAGGGGTACCGGCTGAGGCCAACCTTTTGTACCAATGGTCTTCCACCCCATCCGGGTTTACATCTGTGTTATCTAACCCGGTAATAACACCGGTTGTTTACAACAATGATATCACTTACAATCTGCAGGTGCAAAATACAGTTACAGGTTGTGTGGGTACCGCATTGGTCCGTGTGCTTGCTGACTCCTGTTTCACCGGTGGTGCTATCGTATATCCTAACCCCGCAAATAATTTTCTGACGGTTAAAGTGTTGCAGGCAGGCTCATTCCCTTATCAATTTTCGCTGGCAAATTCTTTTGGCGCAATAGTCCTTACCAAAGAATTACAGTCAGCCATTACCCCGGTTAATATATCGCAGCTTCAATCGGGGCAATACTTTTGGGTGGTAAGGTCTGTATCGGGCCAGATCGTTCAATCCGGTTCGTTGTCTGTTATACATTGACAGGAGTAAAAATTACCGGAAGAAAGATGGCTTTGTTGTCACGCTGAGTTAAAAAAACGGGCGCCTGCAATACTGC
>Ga0247813_10000073_pt1 | contig 138779 bp, 130 predicted proteins | sample UWRJL169409C1_FD_180719 | JGI IMG/M metagenome (GOLD analysis project Ga0247813, IMG submission 180719) | Plant litter microbial communities from Arlington Agricultural Research Station in Wisconsin, United States - UWRJ-L169-409C-1 | ecosystem: Environmental > Terrestrial > Plant litter >...
GACAAGCATCTTAGTTATTTTTAGTAAAAGTTAGTCACACGTATGTTGCTACGTAATACGTAAAATATGTTAAGAACTAACGAAATACACCGATACGTACCGGGATGTCACTAAATGTGACGTAAAAATTTTGGTTGTTTGAGCGCAACTGTTTATTTTAGACTTACCAAATGTGTGACACACATTTGTGTCACAAGCGAAAAACAAAAAACCACTTGCGGTAACAAGTGGCTAAAAAGCGAATTAACGGACGGTTGCTATCTTGTAGATTTATCAACCATGACTACCAATAGTTAACAGTTCCGTAGTTCCAACGCTTATTTTTTCCGATTTAAAATTTTTTAAAATCCATCCCTAAAAGGGTGGATTTTCTTATACTGCTAATGTAGGATTTAATTGCTAGAGATATTCACATTACACACATCTGTTTTATTCACATTTTGTTAGAAGATTACATACAATAAAAGGTTTTAACCGCCATCTAACCCAAAGTAGCCATTTATTTATACATTTTACGACGATAAAACATATTAGCGTTATAAACTATTTTTTACCTTTCTTTTTAATAGGCGTATTGATAGCGGCTTTTAATAACTCATCTGCTGAAAGCGTTGTTTTTACTGTAATGTTCTTAACCTTTGGTTTTGCTGCTTTTGCCATGCAGCTAGGGTAACAAAATTATTCTCCAATTTTTGCCTACTCTTATGTAAGTTATTATTATATTTTTACTATATATTAGCAATCCGTAAAATGAAAGCATGGCAGAAAAGCGAAAAAACACTTATAAAGATTATTGGTTTAAATCGTTTAAATGGACATTTTTAAATGCTGCTTTTGGCTTATTCCCTCTATTACTTGTTGGAACTGTAAGTTGGTTAACTCACGGCAAAGAAGGAAATCATCAAATGGATCATTTGATATATGAAGGAGGCATAGTCTTATTTGTTGCTATTGCAATAATGGGAGCTATAGTGGTAGATTACTTATTATCAGGTCATAAGACGTCTGGTGTAGGCGTTTTTGCGATTTATATATTTCCTGCACTAGTGGCAGGCTTTATTGCATTAGAATTCTTATTAGTTTGTTTGCAAAAGCTTAACAAACACGCCTTGTCATTAGGGGGTAAAAAAACAATAATTTTGCTATTGATTTCGTTTTTATATTGTACTTTCACTAAGTCCTCCCTTTACATAAAAGAAGATTCTGAAAAATGACAACATTTGAAATTATATCAGTAATCGTTGCTCTTATTGCAATCCCATCGTTTTTTTACGGCATCTACAAAGTGCTAAATAAGAATATGGAAAGTTTGATAGAGCGTAGAAAACACAGAGAAAATTATTCTAACCATACAATCATAAGGAGAGGAGATAATAATTCTGATGATATTGAAATGCAAGAAAAGAAGATAACTTTGCATACGCACTAAGCATATATCCAATTAAATCCTCTTGCTGTAACATTACCTTTTTTACCATGACATACCCTAGATATGTGGCTCATATCTATTCCGGTTTTGCTTGGCTGCTTCTCTTAATGATTTGTAATGTCCTACTATTTCGCCGTCTATAATTTGTAAAATACCTTTATAACGGTTTTTAGGTTTTTCATCTAACACTACGGCAGGTTGAATATCCTCTACAGGTGCAACCAATTGTTTTAATCTTAAACGGCATTCGCAGCCCTTTAGAGCCATTACGAAACGTTCGCTATCCTTTACCTTCCGTGTATTAAATTTAGCTGCAAATTCATACAATAGCGTTGAGTATGCTTCGGGCTGATATGGAAGTAAGTTCCTATTACCATGCGTTTGAAATGACTAAATACACCCTCAATAGTATTTGTATGCGCAAACCCTCTTGCATATTCAGATATGGAATGATTAACGCAATAATGATTATAGCTACTAACAATACGTTGATACATATTTGTACCATCAGTAATAAGGGTTGATTGCTTTGCTACTACTTGCCCGACTGTCATAGCTATTTTATAGGGCTATTCTTTGGTATTACTGTAGCTACTAATTCACCGCCTCTTTCAATGATCCCTAACACAGTAGCTTTATTAGCAAAATTATCTCCGCTTTGTAATCGTGGTACACCTTTCTTATTGTGCATATTAGAATACTTGCCGCCTACAAAAGTTTCGTCTGCTTCTACTGGTGCATTTGCTCCTAATGTCACAGGCTGTTTCCTTCTCAATACCTCTCTAATTCTATGCAGTATGAACCATGCAGTTCTCTGTGTAACACCTATATCCCTAGATAACTGGTAAGAACTAATCCCTCTCTTATGTGCTGTAGTTAAATAGATAGCGGTAAACCACTTTGTAAGAGGGATATTACTAACTTCAAATATAGTTCCTGCGGTAACAGTAAAACGTGCGTAACACTTGTTATTAGCGCATTTGTAAAGCTTGCCGCCTTCAATTACATAACACTTATCATGCTTACAATATGGGCAGACTGTTTTACCGTCCCAACGTTGTTTCGCTAGATAGTCACGGCACGTTTTTTCATCCGGCATTGAGGTTATTAGTTCTCTTAAATTAGTAAACATGGCATAATTAGTTTAAATTGGTTATCTCAAAACAACCCTTAGTGATTAAAAAATATGCTCAATGATTTCAAAAGCAACAAAAAATAATAAATGAGCGATGAACAGATAAATAATACAGGGGAACAATCTATTCCAAACAATCTTCCGCCTATTGGAGAGTGGGATGAAGATGTTAGTGATAGCACTGTGAATACCATTAACGAAAACTCCGAAAGCCAACACGCAAACAATCAACAGCAAGAAACCATAAATAAAAGCAATTGGACTAAAAAGGATACCGTTGATACAGTAATTGGAGGATTTACTATTCTTGTTTTTATTGTTGGTATTTGGCAGGCTCTTATTTCCCGAGATTCTGTAAAGGCGGCTGAAACAGCAAATGAATTGACTAAACAAAATATTGATTCTACTAAAAAAAGGGATAGCATTAGAGATGCGGCCGATAGATTGACAGCTATTAAGTTTGATTCTATATCAAGAGCCAATGATAGCATTATAAGGCGAAAGGATAGTATAAATATGAAACTTGCCGAGCAATCCCTTGCCATTTCTCAACAAAATGCTGATGCGGCTAAGGCGTCGTTTAGTGCCGAACTTGAGGCGTACAAAACTAATCAGGAGCAGTTTATAAAAACAAATCAGCCATATCTTGAAATGGAGGATGTCATAATTAGCGATATTCGCCCAAACACCCCTATTGAGGTATTTTATTCTATTAACAATCTTAGTAATATTCCTATTAAAATACTGGGGCAAACAACATTTACTTATGTAATGTCTGAGAATAACCCAACAATAGTTCAAGCGAGAAAGGACGCAATAATAAATATCACTAACAAAACTTACCTCATAAAAGACTACCCATCCTTGGGGAAAATAACTTTGGAAATTGAACAGCTTAACGAAAGATCGATACTCATTGAAAAAAGACTTAGCTATATATTTCTCTACAGAAAATATAAGTATAAAAATCTCGTAACTGGTACTAATATGATATACGAGATTTATCTTAAACTTGCTAAAATGGGCGTTAGCAATACATTTCCAACTGGCACTTATGCCGAAATCCTGTATAATGAAAACTATAAAGAAGGCGATACGCCTCCTAATTAAATTAAACGTAACTCCTTCCATAATAAGGGTGCAAAGCCTTTTACATTTGAGGAATTAACTTTAGTAAAGGTTAGTTTAGTTTAATTTGTACCTGCATTGTATATGTTCCCCATGCTGGATGCTGGATGAATTTCAGCGATGCGAGGTACTAAATCTTGTGGGAACGTTCTGCAGCCTGAATGAAATTGTTAAGTTTTTTACCCAGTTCTGTGAGTTTTTTTATGTAATTGGGCACATAACGATTTGTCAGTGAGTGAAACGGTCTCATACAAAGTTTTGAGATGGTCAATGGTCTCGTCATTGGATGAAATTGAATAAATCAGAAATTTAATAAAATCGGCTTTGTATCTTCTTCTTCCATAACCTTCCACTATACAACTTTTAGTTGTCTTGGAAGATCGCCGTATTTGTTGTGCTTCCTCAAATTGTTCATGCTTCGGGAGTGTGAATGACATTTTATGTATGTCAATTACACCTCAAGTGCCAGTTTCCAAATGTCCAGATCTTTATAACTCATATGCTAATTTCAATTTAAACAAAATAAAAACCAAGAAACGATGTTGTGAAAAACCTCAACAAACGAATGTATTTTCCTCTTGTTAAGACTGTAAAATCCAGCATCCAGTATCTAGCATCCAGCATCCAGGGTCCAGTATCCAGCATCCAGTATTCCCTCCTTTACATTTCCTTAACACATCATTTGCCGCTTATCAGCGTAAATTATTCCTTTATATCTTTTTTTATTTTAAGTGTAACATTTCTTATTCTCTTTGCGTAAGAGTAGAAAATCAGAAATTGTTATGAGAAAATTATTTACCGTTACACTGTTGTTATTATCGTTCTTTTTTGAAAAAGCTGCAGCGCAGAATAACCAGTTACTGACTGGCACGGTTACCGACCCTTCTTCCAAACCTTTACGTGCAGTGACTGTATCGTTGCTGAGTGCCAAAGACAGTAGCTTATTGAGGACTTCCATCACCGATAACGATGGTAAATATGAGTTACAATCACCTGATAGTTCTTATGTCTTGTTGTTCAGCATGACCGGTTTTTCTGATAAATACAGCAGGGTTTATGCCTTGGGGGAAAAACCGGAAGCCTCGACTTCTTTGCAGATATCCGGTAAAAGCCTGGAAACAGTTACCGTCACTTCCAAAAAACCGATGATCGAGATAAAGGCGGATAAAACCATTTTCAATGTGGAGAACAGCATCAACGCTACTGGTAGCAATGCTTTGGAGCTGTTGCAAAAAAGTCCGGGTGTTCGGGTGGATAATAATGAGAACATCAGCATGAAAGGAAAGAATGGTGTTAAGATATACATCGATGGGAAAATGAGCCAGCTGGATGCAAAGGATCTTGCAGCATATCTTAAAGGAATAAACAGCAACGATGTGGAAGCGATTGAAATGATCAGCAACCCGAGTGCAAAATATGACGCCAGCGGAAATGCGGGGATCATTAACATCCGCCTGAAGAAAAATAAAAAATATGGTACCAATGGTTCGGTGAATGCCGGTCTGGTACAGGGTGTTACGCCAAAAGGAAACGGAAGTATTAATCTCAATTTTCGCGATAAAAAAGTGAACGTGTTTGGTAATGCCGGTATTTACATTGGTGATTATCACAATACCCAGGATATCTACCGCATCCAGAACGATTCGATCTATGACCAGAAAAGTAACAGCATTTCTTCCAATAAAAATTACAGCGGTAAAGCCGGGGCAGATTTCTTTATCGATAAGAGGAATACGTTTGGTGTGATGGCTTCGGTAAATATCGGAGATGGGGTATGGGATAATAAAAGCCAGACGCTTGTAAGTTATGCTCCAACAAATGCATACGCTAAAACATTGAATGCTACCAACAGTATTGCCGGAAGGCGCACCAATTTTAATGGCAACCTGAACTATCGTTTTGTAGATACCTCTGGTACGGAGATCAATGCTGATGCGGATTACGGGTTATTCAGAGGAACGGGCAGAAGCTTTCAGCCAAACTATTACACCGATGGAAATGGTAATTCACTCTATGATATCATCAACCGCAATAATACTCCTACAGACATCGATATCTATACTGCCAAAGTGGATGTAGAAATGAACAAGTGGAAAGGCAAATTTGGATTTGGTGCAAAAGCTGCCTATGTAAAAACACAAAATGCGTTTGAATTCTTTACTGACCAGAGTGGTGTACCGGTAAAAAATCTACAACGTAGCAACCGTTTCAAATACATTGAAAATGTAAATGCATTGTATGTGAACTATCAACGTGAACTGACCAAAAAGATCAGCCTGCAAACAGGGCTTCGTGCTGAGCAAACTAACAGCGAAGGCGATCTTACCCGTGACGATGGAGTGGTACAGGCTGATAATAATATCAAACGGAGTTATGTAGATTTCTTTCCAAGTGCGGCATTGACGTATAATGTAAACGAAAAACATACGCTCAACCTGACTTACAGCCGGCGCATCGATCGTCCTTCTTACCAGGACCTGAATCCTTTTGAAAACAAACTCGATGAGCTGACCTACCAGAAAGGAAATGCTTTTCTTCGTCCGCAATACACCGGTAACATCGAGTTCTCGCATACGTTCAAAAGCATGCTTACCACCACATTAGGATACAGCCATGTAAAAGATTATCGTTCGGAGATATTGGATACTACCAACAGCAACGCTACTTTCATCCAGCAACGTAACCTTGCGAGCCAGACCATTTATTCTGTAAGTATCGGTTCTGCATTGCCGATCGCAAAATGGTGGAATGGGTATGTGAATTTTTATGCCAATTATCAAAAGTTCAAAGGGCAGCTCACCAACTCCGATCTTAATCTTGATGTCACTGGTTATGGAGGTTACATGCAACATACGTTCACATTGGGTAAAGATTATTCAGCCGAATTCAGTGGCTGGTTCAATGGCCCGAGCCTAGATGGAACTATCCGTTCTAAAGCCATGGGGGCTGCTGATATGGGGTTACAAAAACAATTGCTGAAGAAGAAAGCTACGATAAAAGTTAGCTACACAGATATCTTTCATACTGCACGCTGGGGCGGAAAATCGGATTTTGCGGGATTATATATCAAACTTCGTAGCAGCTGGGAAAGCCAGACTTTCAGGGTGAATTTCACTTATCGTTTCGGTAGCAACCAGGTGGCCAGTTCAAGGCAGCGTAAAACGGGGCTTGAAACCGAAGCGGGGAGGATAAAGGGCGGAAACTAATTAATAATTAATAGTTAATAATTAACAATGTTCGTTTGACGGGCTGTTTTTCCTTTAACTTTTAAATTGCTGGATGTTATAATCCGTGTTGTTATAATTTTAAATTATAACAACACGGATTATAACATTTTTATTTAGCAGCTTATTAAATTGTGAATACGACTTTATTAGCCATTTCAATTTCATCATCATTAATGGTGTGGCCCATATTGTCATAGAGCTTTTCAATAACATTTGCGTTCATAGCCTTCAGGATATTACCTGTAGCATACACCCTGTTAGCCGGCACATGAGGGTCGGGGTTGGAACTGCCGATGAATACCGGGGTATTTTCAAAATCGCCGGAATAATTTTCGGGGTAAATTTTGTCGCCGATCAAACCTCCGGTAAAAGCCACTATGCCACCGTATTTCGATGCATTTCGGGTTACATATTCGAGGGTGAGGCATGCCCCCTGCGAAAAGCCGAGGAAATAAATATGGTCGGTTGTAATTCCTGCTTCGGTTATTTCTTTTACGGTTTCATTCAACACTTCCAGTGCGGACGAAAGCCAGGGTTCATTATTTTTTGGCGGGGCCAGAAATGAATTGGGGTACCAGCTGTTATTTGTCGCCTGTGGTGCGACGAGCGCATAATCTTTCACATTGAAATATCCGGCAAGCGATAAAATATCTCCTGCGTTGCCGCCACGGCCGTGCACCATGATCAATGCCCGGGTAGCTTCGACGATATTTTTTCCCGCAAAATTGAGGGCTTTAACATGCATGCTCAGTCGTATTTGGTTATATCCAGCGTGATAGGTGTAAGCGATTTTTCAATAGACTCGCGATCTGCTTCAAATTGTGCAGGTAATTTTAATGCTTCGCCTAAATGTTCCGGCGCTTCATCTACACTGAATCCTGGCCCTGATGTAGCCACTTCAAACAACACTCCACCCGGCTCGCGGAAATAGATGGACGTGAAATAATTGCGATCGAGGATCGGCGTGGTGTTCAACATTCTTTGCAAAATGCGGATGCGTACTTTTTCCTGGGCTGCCTTGTCCGGTATCGAAAAAGCGATGTGGTGCACAGAACCCCGACCGGGTAAGCCTTTCAGGCTGTCTGGTGAACAAACGATGTCAACAAAATTACCCGGTTCGTTCTTCGCCGCAAAGCGGAAACGGTTCCCTTTTTCACTGACCAGCAGATGATCCAGTTGTTCTGTAAGCAGGCCTGCCGTACGTTCATATCCTTCTTCCCATATTTCTACATTGTAAAAACCTTTGATGGAATGCTCGAGCGGGATATGCCCGTAAGTGAATCCGGGCCGGCTATCGCGGTTATTAAATACGAGCTCAAGCCCCACACCATCCGTATCTTCAAAGTATACTACCAGTTCATCCTCAAACCGTTCAGCAGGTTTTTTGTAAGCAATACCATGTTTATCGAAACGAGCGAGCCAATAATCGAGCGAAGACGCCGCTACAGAAAAGGTAGTGGTATTGAGCATTCCCTTTCCATGGCGGCCGCTTTGTAATCCTTTGTAGGGAAAAAAAGTGAGGATACTGCCGGGGCTGCCGGTTTCATCTCCGTAATAAAAATGATAGACATCTTCCGCATCAAAATTGACGGTCTTTTTTACGAGCCGCAATCCGAGAAAGCCTGCATAAAAATCAATATTTTCCTGGGCTCCACCGGCAACTATAGTTACGTGATGGATACCTGTGATGAGTTTTTCCATATAAGATCTGATTGAATGAAATTATGATTCTTTTTGCCAGATATCCGCATATTCATCGGGATGCCTTTTAAATTGGGCATGCACGAATGCGCAAAGGGGCAATACTTTCAGCTGCTGCTGGCGGGCATGTTCCACCATTTCGGCCAGCAACAATTTCGCGATGCCCTTGCCCTCGGCTTCAGGATTTACTTCGGTATGATAAACGGTCAGCAGTGCATCTTTGATGCTGATGACCATTTCGCCCAATTTTTTACCGTCTTCCAGTGCGGTGAAAGCGCCGTGATTTTTTTCGTTGAGATCGAGAGATATGGATACCATGAGATATTTAAGTTGAGGTTAATGTTGAAACTTCAAGGTACATTTTTTTTGCAACTTCCTGTTACAGACCGGCTGTACAAATTCTTTTGGCCGTCGTTTGCCGCGTTTTCTTATTTATTCAGATGGCGAATACACACAGACATTAAAATTCATTCTGCAATAGTTTAGTTTATAGGGAGTTTTCTACTGTGCACGTTGCCGATTTTTTGGGCGAGTTTTTTGTTTGAGCTTGCAGCATCAGCGATGTTTGCAACAGCACAAATTCAAACAATCGAAACCAATCAGGTCAAAACGGTTGGAAGAGTAAAACGGGAGGCATCCTTCGATGTGAATTGACGTATGTAGCGGATTTAACTGACACAACCTATATGCTTTCATTCATTGATTCATTCATGCTATAGGGTGTTAAAAGAGTTGAGACATATATCATTCAATGGTGCCGAAAACACTTTGAACACTTTGTAATCAATCCTGAAATCATTTTTTACGGATGAAAACAAGAAAAATAAAGATTATTTACAGCAGTTTAAGCTTTGGAAGGCTTTGATAACGGTAAAAAGTTCAAAAAGCTTTGGAGTATATGGCGCAAACATCTACTATGATGGCTCATATTTTGGAATGATGGAAAAGGACATAAATAGAGTATTTGGAAAGTAAGTTTACCCTTGATTTTAATATTAGCCCTCGCTATTTGGCGAGGCTTTTTCTTCTTCTTTTATATCTTTTAAGGTGGAAAATAAATTATCTATTTCCGTTTGTTTCATATATACATCGAATTTTTCACCAATAGAATGATTTCTTTCATCGTTATAAGGATAATTAGTTCGGAGAGTCAAAGCCACCAAAGTGTCATTAACTGTCTTATGTTCAATTAGCTCATGTAGACTTTTATTTTCGTGATAATTGATGGAAAAGTCAAAAACTACCGGTCGAGAGTGCGGATTTTTATTTCTTTGAATAATATCTTCCTTTGAACTTACGCCTATTGCCCATTCTGGTTTTGAACTTATCGTGTTTGGAAACTTTTGCTGAACTACGGCTAAAATTGCGGCATCTAATATGTCACCTTTTTTTACATCATAGCTTTGCCCTTTTGAAAAATTTCTGATGTAAAAAAAATTACCAATTTCCATTATTGCATTTCGGATAGAAATTCTTGTTACAAACTCGAACGGTGAAGCAATTGACATAATGTATCTTTAAAATTATTCTTAAAGATACTAAATATTATTACTATCAATTCACGCTAAGATTATCAGTTACATTAGTAAACTCTAATTTTTTGACTATATCAATCTTCATCATAAAGTGTTGAACTTTTTCTAAGAAGGTCATGAATCTTTGAACGGCTTCAACTCCATTATCCATCGTTGATGTAATAACAGTATTATAATAATTTCTAAAATCCTTGTCAATGTGTCCCGCTGTAATATTCCTTCTATCCTTCATTGATGTGCTATATTTGAAATCTTTTTTAAATTGTTTCAATTCAGCAGCTAAATTTTTATAATCGTCTTGAAGCTCGGGATATTTCAGCGACAATCTATATAAACTTTCTGTATGTTCATCATAAGTATTTATTGTTTCGTAAACTAATAGTGTTGCGGCCCTCAACTGATAAACTCGTTCCCAGGTAAATTCGGCTAACAGAAGATTTTTGCATACAACTGCGGAATCTAAAATTGCAACAGCGATGAATGCCGCAAAGCTGTAATGTTCCTGCACCATGCGTATCGCATTTAAACCAACGATTTCTTCGGCAAAAGATTCTTCTAATAAAAGCATCTGGTCTAAATAATTTTTTATCTCATCGAGACTTTTTGTATAAGGTTTAAATTGACTTTCAAACACTTTAATCTGTACATCAAATTTTCTTTCCATAACTATTCTTTCACTTCTTTTTTCATGTATTCTTTCACCGCAGTTGTAAACTTCGATAACATCTGAACTTCAACATCCATATAATTACTGGTAGTATGGCATTTGAAAACGAAGCTACTAATATTTTTAGTAATTCAATTTGAAAATTTATTAACTTAGACACAAAAAGTGGTAAAACGAACTAAAGCAGACCAAATCAAATTTTGTGAAGATTCTATCCGTAAATATCATCCCGTTATCCTTAAATTGTTTGAGTATTCAGAGACTCATAAAGCCATTAAAAAAAAGCGGTTAGAAAATGGTGCTGATATATATGATTTTTCATTTTATCATGGCGGCTATCTTTTACAGTTTTCAGGAATGATAACAATCAGCTTACTAGACATGATGAGTATAGTTAAATTCTTTCAATTATCAACTTTGAAATGGGAGGCTACATATCTGTTACGTTCAGGCTATGTTTTGGTGTATGAAACACTTAATACTTTTAAGACACATAACATCCAATTAAAAAAACTCTCGGCATTGAATGGCGGGACGACAAGTTTATACAAAAATATTACAGACGATATTAAGTATTTTAAAAAAGAATTTGATACTGATAAAACTGTAAAAGACGTTCGGCATATGGCAGGTGGACATATAGAAAGCGATATCTTGAAATTTAAAAGTGCTATAGATACCATAGACTTTCCAAACGCAGTTGACACCCTAAATTTCTTTGTACTAATCCTTAAAAAAATGGAAGCATTTGTTTCATCGTGTCAAAAGATTTTATCTGCCGAAGTAGAAGAAGATATTGAAAAGATGGAGGTAGATTTTAAGCCGATTCAGGAATATTCAGAAAATTTGGAGATCATGAAAAAAGTTAGACAGGAACGATTACAACAACTTAAAAAGGAAGTGTGAAACCGGGAAGGAATTTCCCACAGACCAAGTTCTGCTATTGTTGCATACAATAATATCAAAAGGGAGGAGGGGATAAATCAGCCAACTTACATATGGCGGCGAGACTCAACTGAATATTGCAGCGAACATGAGCAATTACATAAATAATTACATTCACAATTCCCTACACCAAAACAGCTATAAAACACAAATGGTTCCTTTTGAAGGGAACCATTATGCCTATTAACTTTGATAAACTGGTGACCGCGTTAGGATTCAAACCTAAAACCTTCTCATCCGTAGTGAGATGCTCTATTCAGTTGAGCTACGCAGCCATTCCGAAATCGTGTTACTGATTTTTGGACGGCAAAGATAAGGAAATATCTTTTTCTGCAAAGGTTTTTTAATATTTTATTTTTCAGGCTATTAGAAACATAAAGGGAAACTAATGCCGTAGCATGGTCTCCCCATTTGCCGCGAAAAAGCCACTAAGCCAGTAAGAGCAGGAAGATGCACTAAGAATACAAAATATGCGGCATGTCAGTTCTTTCCGCAAACTGGCTGAAAGGGAATACTACCGCCAAGACAGCGTTTTAACAGCTCGTGCGTCTTCGTGTTCTTGGTGGCTTGGTGGTTCTATTTGTTGATTAAAATCTACAAAAAAGCAGATTGGTGACCGGTTGTTTTTGGAGCGTGCTGCTTCTTGATCGAAAAAAGGGCAGAAACTTCTGTGATTTGAGTAAAAACCAATACTGATAAGCCTTTACAACTATATAAAACGAGGCATTTAGAATTTTTACTACAAAAATGCCGTTCCCGTGGCATATTTACTGCTTCAAATTGAGTAATACAATATCCGCTTTAAAATCCATTCACTTACCAATGAAAACGGGAGTTCATCTTTATTTACTCCCTTTTTTTATTCTTCGATCGTATGGCCTTACAAAAAAGAGCCTTACAAAGTAAGGCCCTCTCTCATTGATATTCATGTAAAACCCCCTTGACATACTTTTGTTTCAGGGCCCATTTATTATTTACTGTTCAGGCATTTTCAAAAACAGTCCTTCCATAATTGTACGTCGCTATAAACCTACTAAACCTTTCAATTGATTTTTTCTAAAGTTGATGAGAAGTAGCCTAAAGTGTATGAAAGTATATTTTCAGTAGATAAAAGGAAAGGATGTTGGATGCTGGTACTGGATACTTGATGCTTGATATTTTAGCGAAGAACCTAACGAAGTTCTGTTCTAATGAATATCCAGTAACCAGCATGCAGCCATCATCTTCTTCCTATCCCGCCAGGTTCTCAAAATGTTTTTCGTGGTATTCAAATTCCGGCATTACAAATAATTTTCCGTTCTTGTCGGCAAGGGGTTTGTTTTCTATGTAACGATGGATGAGGTCGAAGGAGTATTGCATGAGCCGTACGCCTACATAACCTGTGGTGATCTCGTGATCGCTCTTTACAACAAACTTTCCCGTCATCAACAAGCGCTGATCGGTGGGGATGGTGCCACAGATAACCAGGTGGATGGTGACGTCCATTTCTTTATGCGATTCTCCTTTGTAAGTGGCTTTCATGTGAGTGTGAGGCGATTCGCAATCCTTGGGGGAAGAGGCAGGATGGATGAAATTTGCCAGGTCAATCGAAATAACATTCGTGGTAACATACAGGTCGTCGATCTCTGTTGAGAACGGGGTAGGTTGTAATGGCATGACAATCGATTTTGTTGTTACCAAATATAACTTAATAATTAAAAATTGCCAATTGTCAATTACGAATGGGGACTGCTATCAGAAACTGTCTTCCGTTAGTTCCTTGTTCACCATGGCACCGGCTTTTGAGCCTGCTGCTACGGCTGCAGCCAGCGCTCTGAACATGGTGGTAGTATCGCCTGCGGCATAAACACCTCTTATATTGGTGCGTTGCAGGTCGTCTACCTGAAGATGGCCATGGTCGGTAAAAGCGCAACCGAGATCTGCCGGAATACTACTGGATTGACTGAAAGGCACTTTGGCAAAAAGGGCATCCAATGCTATTTCTTCTCCATCTTCCAGCAGGATATTTTTGAGATAACCTTCCGAATGTTTTAATTCCTGAAGGGGAGTTTCTATGATGCGGATATTGTTTTGTGCTAACTTTTTCGACTGTTCAGCCGAAAGGGTAGAAGCGCCGTTGGTAAAAAGGATAAGGCTTTTGCTCCAGTTGCTGATCATCCTTCCAAATTCAAATGCCATATCGCCATTGGCGAGAATACCTAATTGCTGATCGCGGATCTCGTAACCATGGCAGTAGGGGCAATGGACTACAGATTTTCCCCAGCAATCTTCAAACCCTATGATGGCGGGCAGTTCATCTATTACACCTGTTGCGATGACCAGTTTTTTCGCCCCAAATGATCCACCGGATCCGATCGTAATTTCAAAACCATTCTCAACCTGTTTCCCGCTTACCGCCAACTCTTCCAGGAATTCGATCCCGGGATATTTCAACACCTGCTTTTTTGCATCAGCAGCAATATCTGCCGGAACCTTTCCATCGTGGGTAATAAAATTGTTCGCATGCGGCGTAAAACGATTACATGGCTTACCGCTGTCGATGATCAGTGTTTTACGCATCGACCGCCCCAACGCCATCGCCGCCGATAACCCGGCATAACTCCCACCGATAATGATTACGTCGTATTGATCTTTTATTTCCATAAAACAAAGATAGCATAATTTTTATAAATGCAACTTTGTTGCATTTATAAAATGCGGAAAAACTATTCATTAAAATAAAAGCGCTTCCCAACCGGAAGCGCCTATCTTAATTCTTGATTTTAATTCTTAATTGATTTTACAGTCCTTCCAAAAAGCTCCCATGGATATAATCTACTACATCCACCAGGCTGTTTTTGTCTTCAAACACTTTCAGCTGCCTGTCGGCGCCGGTGCCTTGTTCCAGCATTTTATGAACATAGTTCACTGCATTACGGCTGCCTAACTGTGGTACAACATCATCAATAAAATCGAGCAGTTCATAGATCAGGATACGGGTATTCACTTCGCTTTCTTTACCAAAATCGATCAGGTTGCCATCGATGCCATATCGGCCGGCACGCCATTTATTTTCGGTAATGAGTGCACGGGAATAGTTGATGAAATTGAGGTTCTGCATTCTCAATTTGTAAAGCTTGGCGCAAATACCCTGAAACAATGCGGCAATGGTGATGGTTTCCTGCACCGTCATCGGTACGTCGCAGATCCTGAATTCAACAGTGTTGAAGAAAGGGTGTACGCGAAGGTCCCACCATATTTTTTTGGCGTTGTCGATACAATTTGTTTTCACCAAAAGCTTTACATAATTGTCGTAGGCTTCGATGCTTTCAAAATAATCGGGGATACCTGTACGGGGAAATTTGTCAAACACTTTTGTTCGGAAAGATTTATAGCCTGTCAGCCTTCCTTCCCAAAAAGGGGAGTTGGTGCTGAGTGCATAAATATGCGGTAGAAAATAGCGGGCTGTGTTGGCGATCTGTATCGCCAGTTCGCGGTTTTCCATGCCCACATGCACGTGCAATCCAAAAATGAGGTTGCTGCGGGCGGCTTCCTGCAATTCGTTCACGATCTCGCTGTAGCGGATATGATCGGTGATGAGCTGGCTTTCCCAATGACTGAACGGATGCGTTCCGGAAGCGCCGATCCAAAGGCCCAGTTCGCCGGCGATAGTGCTGATGGTGCGGCGCAAAGTAGCCACATCTGCAAATGCTTCATCCACATCCTGGCAAATATCCGTACCTACTTCCACTACAGCCTGGTGCATCTCAGCCTTTACCTTATCCTTGATCACTTTATGCCCTTCATGTACGATCTTCTGCTCATGGCTTTTCAATTCCCTTGTGACAGGGTCGATCACCATATATTCTTCTTCTACACCCAGGGTGAATTGCTTGAACGAAATATTTCCCATTTGAAACTTTTAGATTATTTGAAGTTGGTAAATAATTACGAATGAACAATTACGAATTACGAATGGGTTCTTTTAAAGCGAAGTCCGGGCAATTGACCGTGCGACCTTCAATTCGTAATTCGTAATTCGTAATTCGTAATTCGTAATTCGTAATTCGTAATTCGTAATTCGTAATTCGTAATTCGTAATTCGTAATTCGTAATTTAAAACAATTTTTCCTTATTCGCACTGCGTTTAATATACTCACCCCAGGTAAGATTATCTGCGCCCGGTACATGTGCCTGTGCTTTTTCGATGGCATAATTGGCAGCAGTTTCCACTACCCAATCAAAGTTTTCTTGTCCTACGCTGGTAACTTCCGCGTCTGGTGCAGGGTTGCAGAAATCGATGGCATAAGGGACACCATCACGTACCGCCAATTCAACCGTGTTGAAATCGTAACCGAGATATTGACAAATACGCAGCACGATATCTTCCATCAGTTTGTAACGTTCGGCACTTGGCTTGAAATCGGCTACATAACGCAGGTGATGCGGATTGCGTGGTTCGTATGGCATGATGCGGACATACTTTCCGCCGATACAATAGCAGCGGTAATATTCTTCGAATTTTATTTCTTCCTGCAGCATCATCACCAGTTGTTCAGTCTCTGCGTGTTTTTCAAAAAACTCGTCCATGTTGTTGAGCTGGTAAACGCTTTTCCATCCGCCGCCGGCAAATGGTTTCATGTATGCCGGGAAACCGATGTATTTGAAGATGCCGTCCCAGTCGAGCGGGTAAGCAAGATTGGAAAAGGATTCTGCGCTGGTATCCGGAGGAAGGTCGCGGCTTGGCAGGATCACAGTTTTAGGAACCGGTACATTTATTTTTGTTGCCAGGCAATTATTAAAGAATTTTTCGTCAGCGCTCCACCAGAACGGATTGTTGATGACCGCTGTGCCGCACAATGCCGCATTTTTCAGGTAAGCCCTGTAAAATGGAACATCCTGTGAGATACGATCGAAGATCACAGCGTACTCAGTTGGCTCCCCCTGCATCACTTTATCGATGCTTACAGGTTCTGCAATAATACCCTCAATATTTTTACTGTTTACCCTTTGTACAAAGGCTTCCGGAAAGCTTCTTTCCTTGCCATGCAGCATGCCGATTTTCTTCATAATGTATCATTTAAATTAGTGTTTCCAAATATATTAAAAACAATGAAGAATTAAAAATTAAGAATTAAGAATGAGGAGAGGTTAGAGTTTAGGAGTTTAGAGAGTTTAGAGAGTTTAGGGTGTTTAGGGGGGTAGGAGTTAAGAGGTTAGTTTTTTTGGGGATATATATCGAAAAAGAGAGGAAAGATTTGCCTGCAGATTATGCACCAACTTTTAAGGGTTCAAACCTTCTAAACCTTCAAACTCTCTAAACTCTCTAAACTCTCTAAACTTCTAAACTCTCTAAACTCTAAACTTTTTCCTAATTTCGCTGTTCATGGCTTTAGAAAATTTAACTGCTATCATCATTGAAAATCACAGCATCTACTCGGAGTATCTGAAGAGGGATGTGAAAGTGGATTGTTATATACCTGCCATACCCGGACTGTCTTTCAACATCAGTTTATTATTGATCAACGACGGGCAGGATCTGCCAAAGATGCCTTTTGATGAAATGCTCGACGGGCTCATCAGCACAGGCAAAATTGAACCGGTATTCTGTGTGGGCCTTCATTGTTCTGTTGATAGAAAAAATGAGTATGGCACCGCCAAAGTGCTCGACTATAAAGGAAGGGGGGCGAAAGCGCTGCAATATCATTTTTTTGTGATGCAGGAACTATTGCCTTTTCTCCGTAAAACATATCATATTTATTCCTTCAAGGATAAAAGTTTTGCCGGCTTCTCACTGGGCGGATTAAGTGCATTGGATATCGTATGGAACCATCCGGAAGAATTCGTATTCGCCGGCGTTTTCAGCGGATCATTGTGGTGGAGGGACAAGGATCAGGAAGACGAAGATTTTGATGAAGATACCGACCGCATCATGCATCGCCAGGTGAGGGAAGGAGATTATCGCCCCTGGCTGAAATTTTTCTTCGAAGTGGGTACGCTCGATGAAAGTGGCGACCGGAACAATAATGGCATCATCGATTCCATAGATGACACACTCGGCCTGATAGAAGAGCTTACCAAAAAGGGCTACGATCCCGAAACAGATATCAGGTACCTCGAACTGCAGGATGGGCATCATGATGTGCCTACCTGGGCGAAAGCGTTCCCGGTTTTTTTAGAATGGGCTTTTACAATTACGAATTAACAATTACGAATTACGAATGTTGGATCTTTGAGTTTTGCAAATCTGTTATAAAGCAAAAGCCCTCTAAATTTTAGAGGGCTTTTGCTTTATATATTAACTGACAATCTTGAAAATTCGTAATTCGTAATTGTCAATTCGTAATTAAAAGATGTAGCGCAATCCAAGCTGCATGCTCCATGTGCTTGATGTAGAGTAGTTATTGATGTAAGTCCTGTCAACAAGGCGTGCTACTGTTTCGCCATTAGGTACATAAGTAGCCAGTGTGAACGTTGGGACACCTGCTGTAACACCTGTCAACCTCAAAGGGTTGGCTACTACTGCAAACTGGCGAACGCCCCAGTTTTTGTTGATGAAGTTCAACGCGTTGAACATATCAGCAGTGATCTGCAGGGTATTTTTCCTGCCACCGATGTTGGTGAAAAGGTCCTGTGCGATCTTCAGGTCAACCCTGTGGAAGAACGGCAACCTTGCACCATTTCTTTCTGCTACCTGGCCCATATGTTTGCTCAGGTATTTGTCCTGTGCGATGAACGCGAAGAACGCGTCAGACTGCTGTTGTGCAGTGAATGCAGGAGTTGTTCCTGTGGCTGCCAGGTTGGCGAACCTGATCTCAGTCGGATCTTTAGGAATGTACATCAGGTCAGCAGAGTTACCATCGTTGTTGAGGTCACCGTTGTAGATGTAGCTGATGTTACCCTGTGAAGCACCTTCGTAGAATAAGGAGATCGTTGTAGCGAAGTGTTTGAAGTATTCTTTCCTGTAAGATACAGTCGCGATCAGCCTGTGCGGTGTATTGAAGTTGGAATTTGACAGTTCAAGATCATTTTGTGTCCTTGAAGTAGGGTTGGCAGACCAAACTGAGTTTGCCTGGCTACCCGGGTTTGCAGTCACGTCCCATGCACCTGTGTAGGTGTAAGCTGCCATAGCATATAGTCCTTTGCTGAATGACTTGTTGATCTGTGCCGTTACTGCAAGGCTTCCACCTTTTGAAGTATTGTCAAGCACAACAGCGTTACCGCTGGCTGCATTCAGTTTCCTGCCTGCGCTGGTGCTGTAACGTGGCCTTGAAACCGCACCGGTGATCACAACGGAATCAGCCAGTTTCTGATTTGCATTGAACATATAAACCGCATTGATATCTTTCGTCAGGATAGTTTCCAGAGTCAGTCCCCAACCTTTACCCAGTTGTTTATCGACCGCGAAGTTAGCACGCCATACCTGCGGGAATTTGAATTTTTCCGCTGTAAGCGCATAAGCGCCTGTTGGAGCGATCGTACCTGCTGTAGTAGGGAACTGAGCCGGGTTCAAAGTTGTATTGTAGAACGGATTGTACGTGTGTGGATCAGGATTGAACAGGAAGTTCTGCAAGCCTGTGGTCACCAGTGCACCTACCTGGTACATACCACTGTTGGTAGGGATATTGGTCAGGTATACAAATGGGATACGGCCTGTGAAGATACCTGTACCACCACGAACGATCATTTTTTCGTCTGGCACGCTCCAACGGAACCCAATTCTTGGAGAAAAGTATGGAGTTGCTTTCGGCCAACGGCCTGTAGTGTATTTTGTAAGATTACCGGCATGGTCATACAGGTTCAAAGCCGAGATCGCTTTGTTTTCCAATGGTTGCTCAGGGTAGATCGGCTTGTCAACACGCAGCCCCGCTGTGATCTTCAATTTATCGGTTACATTGAACTCATCCTGTGCATAGATACCCAACTGACCGATCTTCAATTCTGCAGAGATAACAGCATCCTGGCCCGGGATCAGGGAATAAGTCTGAGAGAATAATTTTGGCGCCCTGTTGTTTACGAAATCATCCACAGATCCGAATACATAGTATCCTTGCGAACCTGCCATGAAACCGTTACCCACTTTCTGATACTCGTAAGAAGCACCTGCAGTCAATGTATGACGGCCTGCGAAATAGGTGAAGTTGTTGGTGATGGTCAACACATCATTCTGTACTACGTTGTAATTACCATTGAATGGTTCGTTACCAAAACTGATATAGTTGGTTTTATCACCGATCACTGGCCCCATGATATCCACGAATGGAAACTGTGCACCAGGATGATCCTTATTTACTTCAATTTTTGTATAAGTTGCCAGCAACTGGTTGGCGAATTTACCCCTGAAGTTACTGTTCAACTCGAAGCTACCTGAACGAACGATGTCTTCGGTAGAATAGATCGTGCCGCCAAACGCCATTGCAGTAGCAGAGAATTTAGGGCCATGGGTAATGATACCTGAACTGTTGGCACCATTGATACCACCACTCTGGCTAGGTAGTGAACTACCTGTGCTCACCAATTCGCTATATTTCAAAGTCAGCTTATGTGTTTTGCTGATGTTCCAGTCGATCTTACCAAGTATCTTATGGTTTTTCAGGGGAACGCCTGTGTTGAAATTATCATAAGCGCCCGGATCGAACTGGTATTTTGAATTCAGGTAGTCAGCTACTTTTTTCAATGAATCGATGCTGACAGCTGAAATATTCCCGCTTCCGCTGGCACCTGGGCCTGATGGAGTGTAATAGTTCAGAACGGCGGATCTTTCTTCATACTCGTAAGAACCGAAGAAGAATAATTTATTTTTGATGATCGGGCCGCCCAAAGTGGCACCAAAGATCTTGCTGTAAGAACTCTGCAGGTCAGGAAGTTTTACATTCTTAACCTTCAGGCCATTGAAAGATTCATCTTTGTAATAAGTGTAAGCTGTTCCTTTGAAAGTGTTGGTACCGCTTTTTGTTACCGCACTTACATTCGCACCGGTAAAGTTTGCCTGGCGAACATCAAATGGAGCGATATTAACAGAAACCTCTTCCAATGCGTCCAGGGAGATAGGGTTTACACCACCACCCGGCAACGGATCGGTATTTAAACCGAAGTTGTTATTCAGGTTCGCACCATCCACAGTGATGTTGTTATTACGTGGATCCCTTCCGGCGAAACCATTACCGCTTGCCTGAGGAGTGATCCTTGTGAAATCGGTGATACTCCTTGAAATGGTTGGCAATGTAGTCAGCAACCTGGAGTTGATGTTGGTAGATGCACCTGTTTTATCACGTGCAGTACGGGTACCGGTTGCAGTAACTACTACAGCCGCCAGGTCAGTCGTCCTGTCTTCCATTGTCACGTTCAGGTTATATGGTTCACCCAAAGACAAAGTAACATCGTTGATTGTCTGGTCTTGCTTACCTGCAGAGGTAACGTTGATCACATACGGCCCACCGATCCTCAAACTTGGAAGGGTATAAGCGCCGCCTCTTTTGGCTACTGTTGTATAAACAGTTCCTGAAGGAGTGTGCGTTGCAGTGATGGTAGCGCCTTCCAGAGGTTCATTTTTGGCCGACAATACCGTACCTGTGATCGTACTGGTAGTTACCTGGGCTTTCGCCAGGAACGGCAACACCATTACCATGAGGAGCAACGGGAGAAGTTTTTTCAAGTGCATATAGTTTGGTTTTTTGAACAGAGCAAAGAAACTAAATAAAACCCTAATACTGTTAACATTTGTTAACAATTTTTAGGCAATAACAATTTAGTAATAGCTGCTTTAGGGGTTCGAAGTTTAAAATTTCAAAGTTCAAGGTTGTGGTGCGGTTGGAAGGATAAAAGCACTCTCGGGAAGATCGCTGTGGCCACATTTTCGAAATCCGAAATCTTACTATAAAATACGTGGAAACGTGATTAACTTTGCAGACACTAAACCCCGGAGGTTTTGCAAATCTACGGGGTTTTAATTCGTGTAATAAAAAAGGAATATATGTTGAATACCATCCCGGAAGCGATTGAAGATATAAAGAATGGCAAGCTGATCATTGTAGTAGACGATGAAGACCGTGAAAATGAGGGCGATTTCGTTACAGCAGCCAATAACGCTACTCCCGAAATAGTCAATTTCATGAGCAAATACGGCCGTGGACTGATCTGTACCCCTATAACCGAGCAAAAATGCGCTGAATTGAACCTTCAGCCCATGGTTACCGATAATACATCTCTTCACGAAACGGCTTTTACAGTAAGTATCGACCTGCTGGGAAATGGTTGTACTACCGGCATTTCCGCTCATGACCGTTCCAAAACCATCCTTGCGCTGGTAGATCCGGCTACCAAACCGGAAGATTTCGGACGTCCGGGGCATATTTTTCCATTAAAAGCCAAAACCGGCGGCGTGCTCAGAAGGGCAGGGCATACCGAAGCGACCATCGATCTTGCACGTATGGCAGGTTTTCCACCGGCAGGTGTATTGGTAGAGATCATGAACGAAGACGGAAGCATGGCAAGGTTGCCGGAACTTAAAGAAATAGCGGTGAAATTCGACCTGAAGATCATTTCCATCAAAGACCTGATCGCTTATCGTCTTGAAACCGAAACCTTGATAGAAGAAGAAGTGAGCGTGCAGATGCCTACCAAATACGGCAATTTTGACCTCATCGCTTTCAAGCAAAAAAATACCGGCGACATACATCTCGCCATCAAAAAAGGCACCTGGGAAAAAGACGAACCGGTATTGGTGCGTGTACACAGCAGCTGCCTTACCGGTGATATCCTCGGTTCTTACCGTTGCGATTGCGGCGAGCAACTTCATCATTCACTGGAAAAGATCGAAGCCGAAGGCAAAGGCCTGGTGTTATACATGAACCAGGAAGGAAGAGGCATCGGGTTGATCAATAAACTGAAAGCATACAAACTACAGGAACAAGGCATGGATACCGTGGAAGCCAACCTGGAATTAGGTTTTGGCATGGACGAAAGGGATTATGGTGTAGGTGCACAGATATTACGCCATCTCGGTATCTCCAAAATGAAACTGATGAGCAACAATCCCCGCAAACGTGCCGGCTTGTTGGGCTACGGCCTTGAAGTAGTCGATACCGTGCCGATCGAAATGCAACCCAATGCTCATAATAAGAAGTATCTTTTTACCAAAAGGGATAAGCTGGGGCATGAGATATTGAATGGGCTGTAGGCTGGAGCTCTTGCTCCGGCTGTTCATCGGAGCTCTTGCTCCGATTTATATTAAACCGTAAGTTGAAGGAGCTTCAACTTACAGTCGAAGCAAGAGCTTCAACTCACCGTCGAAGCAAGAGCTTCAACTCACCGTCGAAGCAAGAGCTTCAACTCACCGTCGAAGCAAGAGCTTCAACTCACCGTCGAAGCAGGAGCTTCAACTCACCGTCGAAGCAAGAGCTTCAACTCACCGTCGAAGCAGGAGCTTCAACTTACCGTCGAAGCAAGAGCTTCAACTCACCGTCGAAGCAAGAGCTTCAACTTACCGTCGAAGCAAGAGCTTCAACTCACCGTCGAAGCAAGAGCTTCAACTTACCGTCGAAGCAAGAGCTTCAACTCACCGTCGAAGCAAGAGCTTCAGCTTACAGTCGAAGCAAGAGCTTCAACTTACAGTCGAAGCAAGAGCTTCAACGTACAAACGTCCACGGCCAATCTTCCCATCGCTTTACTAAACCTGCTTTTACAGGATTTTGTACAATATAATCGATCGTATTTTCCAGATGGCCTTTTCGTACGATATGATCAAACGATTCCGTTTCCCAGAATTGGCCTGTTCTTCCTAAAATAGCATTACATTTTTTTGCTGTAAAACTTTTGTGCGATTGCATGATCTTGAAAAGATTATCCGCGGGGTTTTTGATGGAAAATAATGAATGAACATGATTACTCATGATCGTGAAACATTTCAGGTTGATTTTGGTCTTATCCAGATGTATCAACGAATTATATACTTCCGTAGCAATTCTAGGTTGCTTTAACCAGTAAGGGCCATTTCCGGGGCTATCTAAATATGATTCCATTTCGATGAAGCGGGCACCTATTTCTGTAGCCCTTATTTTTTCGAGAACACTCATTGGTATGGAATCCGCAAGACGGTAGGTAAGAAAATAGTCAGCATTGATTGATTGAAGATGTGGGAGTTTACGCTCGTAATTCTTTAATTGCATTGTTTTGGATTAAATATGAAAACATTTCCAAAACTATTTTGTACGAGTAAAAAAACATGGGGGTTTTCAACAGAGTTTTTAGGGATTTTTCACATGCAGGTTGGGACTTTTGCTCCGCTGTATATCGGAGTTCTTACTCCGATTAAATTTTAATAATTTAAGTCGAAGCAGGAGCTTCGACGTACAGTCGAAGCAAGAGCTTCAACGTACAGTCGAAGCAGGAGCTTCAACGTACAGTCGAAGCAGGAGCTTCAACGTACAGTCGAAGCAGGAGCTTCAACGTACATTACAGCGTATCCTTCGCCTCAATCTTCTTCCTGCTCTTAAAAATATCCGACAGCTTATTAAAATCCTTCCTGTACGATAACTGCACACCCGAGCGGTTTCGCTGTCCGCTGGTGATGTCGATGCTGGTGCGGTTGAAGCCCACTACACGGATGGATCCGTCTTTGTTGAGCAACCATTCTATGGTAATATCCGGGGTAAACAATGCTTTACGGTTCAACTGCGATGCATAAGGATTATTATAGTCGAGGTTGCCGCCAATGAGTACATTCAGGCGATCGCTGAGTAATATTTTTAATCCGCTTCTCACATTCGCCTGAAGTTGTGCGGCAGTGGCTTTCAGGTCAAACGTAGGACTGATATCTACGTAGGTAGAGATCTTCCCACCGGTTGCTTTTTCCAGTTCTTTATTGAACGTGCTCGTCAGCCATCCGCTTACCACACCACCGATGGTATTGGTAGCAAGGGCGAAGGTATTTTGTTGTGTGATAAAACTTTCTGTTTCGGAAATGAAGGAGTTGAACAGCAACAAACTCGCTACCTGGTTCAACATCAGGTTTTTATCCGCTTCATATTCGGCCAGTTTTTTTAAGATCAGATAATCCTTGCTGTATTCGCTGTATTCCGGCAGGTCAAACTCAAAATTGATGTCTGGTTTTTTCAGGCTACCCGTAAGTTTTGACACTACTGTAACATCCGATTTCTGTACCGGCTTTACCTGGCTGGTGGAAAGCCCGCTGGTCGCCAGCGCATTACTGTTCAGGCTGGTGATGTCCACATTTTTAGCAAGGTATTCTGCCCTGAGATCGATGATCGCTTCGTAAGGATCGCCATTCCACGTGATGGATCCCTGCCTGAGCGTAAAAGGCTTTTTCAAAAACGTCTGGAAGTTGAACGTATATTCCCCGTTGGTAATATCATACCTGCCCGACATACGGAGCGGTTCCTTATTACCCACTTTGATATTCAGTTTACCATTTCCCTGGCCTTTGATGATATCTTTCGTTTCTTCATCCAGTATCACGTCGATCCTTGCTGCAGGGTTGGCCGTGAGGTTCATGTTGAGTACAAAATTGGCCGACTGATCCGCTTTGGTATCCGCATCCATCTGCGTACCGAACTGTATGAATTCGATGTAATCGATCTTATTGCTTTCCTTTCCTGCGCCTGTGGGTAAATAGATATGGCTGCTGTCGGTAGCGCTCGGTTCGCCGTCGATATTCATTTGCAGGTTGGTGATCGGGCCATTCATGGTCATCAGCGCTTTACCGATCACTGTTCCGTAAAACTGGCTGTTATCGGCCTTATCCGTATTCAACAGCAACATTTTATTGGTCTCAAAACGCATCCCCTCAAAAGAAAAATTCTTGAAAAAATTGTGATGCAGTTTGCCCTGAACCGTTCCGGTATTTTTAAAAGTATCCGTAAGGTTCATCGTTCCCAGGTCGATCAGGTCTTTGCCAAAGACGATCTTTTGCTTCTCAAAATCATATTTACATTGAGTGTAAGCGATCGTCAGGCTCCCGTTGTTGATGGTTGCATCACCGGTAATATATTGTTTCCCGGCTCCGCCGTAAATTTTCAGGTTGCTTTCCGCAAGCCCGTTCATATGGCTGAAAACCGTTCTCAGGAAAGGTTCCAGCACACTGATGTTGAATTTTTTCGCCAGGAAATCAATGTTCATCTGGTTTTCAGAAAGAGTATCCTTGTAGTTGAAAGAACCGTTCAATCCGAAATCAAATTCGTTCTCAGCCGCATTCACTTTAAAATCTATCAGCCCTGTATTGAGGTTCGCATTCGCATTCAGGTTCACTTTTCCAATGTAGCGGTCACCCATTGCGAAACTGTCTGCAGCGCCTTCAAAATGTATGAGCGCTTTGCCAAGCGGATCCTGCACCGTAGCGGTTCCGTTCAACCGCCCTTTTAGTTCCGGTGTTGAAAGGAAGAAAGGGGTAAAATCCTCGATCACCACATTGCGAAGGTTCGCTACCAGGTGTGCATCGCCGCCTTCATCCGGGAAATCGGTAGAGATGACGATCTGCTCATTTTCGTGCGCAAATTTTACTTCGCTTGCATTTATGTAATTCTTTCGTATCGTGAGTTCCCCATCTTTTTCCAGCTGCCATTTTTTATCGTTCAATACAAATGATGATGGGAAGAAATGGATCTTCACACCATCTGCTAAAGTTTGTACACTGGCATTCAATTCCGCTGCATTCAAGGTTTTAGTCGCCCTCGTGGTAAGATTGATCAAAGAGACATTATCATGTGCCGACAGTTTCAACTTCGAATCGGGCAGGTGAAAACTATCACTCAGCGCAAGGTCTTCTACCGCTATATCCGCAAAAAGTGTATCGCGGTTACCGCTTCCCGTTAGTACCGTATTTTCAAACACTTTGCCATCATAACTGAATTGCGGAACGTTGGCATTTACCTTCAGTTCATAACTATCCAGTTTGAGGCTGCCGGAAACTGTGGAATTGTTGAAGCCGCCCAGCCGTTTATCAAAAAGCTGGATGTATTGCTCCACATTATTTGTTTTGATATCAAATGAAAAATCCTGGTTCTCCACCGGGTGCTTCGGCAACTCGATGTAAGCAGGGTAGTACTTTCCAAGGAAAATCTTGAATGCATCCGGCAATTGAAGTATCGTGAATTTTCCGGTGATGGATGCATCGATCTCGTTGGATTGTACGCTGAGTTTTTTCTGATCGCCGATCATTTCAGAAGTTACCGTCAGCGAATCGAACGACAGCCTGGTGCTGTCGTGTTCCAGCAAAGCATTCGAAACCCTCGCTGATCCAAGGAAATTATCAATGTTGTTGCCGGTGAAGTTCAGGCTGAAATTTCCTGCAAAGGAAAGGTTCTCATTCATCAGCCGGATATTCTTCAGGTTCGCTTTTTCTACGTTGGCTTCCAGATTGAACGAGATCTCTTTTTCTGCAAGATTAAGGGCCCCATCCAGCGAAGATATTTTCAGGTTGGGATCATTGATCGAAAAATGGCCCATGAAAAGTTTTTTCTCAAAATCACCGTTGATGGTGATGTTCTGGTAACTGTACCCTCCAAGGTCGAGGCGATGGATATCGCCGTCAACAGTAGCTTTCAGCCTGTTGATATTAAAACTGTTCCCGGTTATTTTTCCATTCAGGGCAATAGTGCCAAGCGTGCGACTGTTGATGAATGCCCCCAGATTGAAACCGTTGGTCGCAATTTTTCCCGAATAATAAGGATCACGTCCCGAAGGTAATTTCATGTTCAGATCAGCTGTTATTTCACCCAGGTTCGTACGCAGCTTTCCATAGGCAACAAAATCGTTGATGAAGCCCGTGAAGTTTCCGGTGTAAGTGATCTGTCCGAGTTTAGAAAGAGAAAGGTTTTGTACATTTTTCAATGCGGGAACAAAAGTCACCACATCATTGTAATCCGTCTGCAAAATATTCGATCGGAAATCGATGAACGTACCGTTGATATCCGGCAACCCACGCATGGCGATATCTCCGTCGATAAAGGAATTGCCCGACCGGATCTTCATTTTTTTTGCGGTAAAATTATCGACTGCCCCTTTCGCATTTCCTTCCAGGATGAATTCCCGTTTCCAGGTGCCGAGTTGGGGAGCAAAAAATGCGAGGTCATCGGTGCTCAGATGGCTGTCTTTGAAATCCGCTTCCAACACTACATTATGAAGGAAGCTGCTGAAGTCTTCTCCAAAATCCTTGTACTGCATGGAAAAATAATTACCAAGCCGGCTTTTGTTCGTTTGCAGATCAAGCTCAGCAAACTCCATCAACTCTGGCGTAAACTTCAATTTGCTCTGCAATTTTTTAAGCTCGAATCCACTTCTTTCTGTCGAACTCAAAGAAATAGCCGTGGTGAGCGTATCATTCAGGAAGAGGATATCCTTCAGGCTTCCGTTGATATGGTTAAAATTGATATGTTGTCCATCGAAGCGATCCGGGTACACTTCCCGGCCAGTGAATTTATCATTAATGAAAGTCCCGTTGTTGATGGAGATATTTTTTGCCGTAAATACCCAGCCGGAATTGTTCCATTTGAACGCGGATACGATAGGGATCTTCTGGATCACATCGGTCAGATCCTCCATTTTCGGCTTCTTTCCTTCGTAATCAATCTGGGCAAAAACCGGCTCATCAAGAAAAAGCTGATTGATGGCGATCATGCCTGTATTGAAATTCACCGAATCTACCGTGAGGTCCAGTTTTTTCAACGATACCAGCATATCCTGGCCGATCCAGGCATCTTTTTTATTGAAATAAACATTGTTGAAATGCGCCTCTTTTATATCGAGATTAAGCTCATTTTTTTTGCCGCTGCTGCTTTTCGGGCCGGAAAAATAATCGATCAGGAACTGGTAATTCCACACCGAATCGGTACGGCGCATATTTACGATGGCATCGTTGAGGGAAACATTTTTGATAGAAATCTTATCCTTGAAAATGAACCAGTCGGTAACATTTCCTTTCAATGATCCCGCATATAAAAGCGTATCTTTTTTCCGGTCCTCTACGAGTACCCCTTCTACGATCAACTGGTTGAAAAAACGGAAATTCACTTTTTTTACCGAAACCTTAGTCTGTAATTTTTCAGAGAGATCGGTCGCTACTTTGGTCACCAGCCAGGTCTGTACCGATGGCAGCTGGATAAGCCCGTACAGGATAACAACCAGCAAGATGATTGCCAGGAAAACCCTTAATAATATTTTGAGGAAGTTTCGCAGGAAACGTAAATGAATTTAATGTGATCTGTTACAGGGCGTAAAAATAGCTAAAAAAGTGTACATCGGAACTCTTGCTTCGATTGGTGCAACGTTAAAGTTGAGTAAGGCCGGAACAGGAGTTCCGGCACACACCCGAAGCAGGAGCTTCAGGATACATCAATATCCTTCGGCGGCATCATCACCCCGATGATCCGCAATTACTGTAAATGCCTTTTCCATTTTCTTAACCGGTTTTAGCCCGGCTTTGATCAGTTCTACCCGGCCGAGCTGCGGAACGTCCGAAACTTTGTAGCCCATTTTTATCAACGCATTCTTAGTGGTTTCGCTGAATCCTTTTTCAAGGAATACCTCGTCGGGCAGCCATTGGTGGTGAAACTTGGGTTTGTTAACTGCATCCGACGGGGTCATATTAAATTCCAGCATATTGATCAGCGTCTGGAATACGCTGGTGGGAATGGTAGTGCCGCCGGGAGTGCCAACAACCAGGTAAGGGGCATTATTTTTTAAAACGATCGTTGGGGTCATGCTGCTCAGCATTCGCTTGCCTGGAGCGATCGCATTCTTTTCATTGCCCACGGCGCCATACATGTTCGGAACGCCGGGTTTTACGCTGAAATCATCCATTTCGTTGTTCAATAAAAATCCGGCACCGGATACTACCGTTTTACTGCCATATCCGCCATTGAGTGTGGTGGTCACCGATACGGCATTGCCGTCGTTGTCGATCACGCTCAGGTGTGTCGTCTCTTTGCTTTCATCGATCAGGCCCGCTTTGGTGCTGTCGCTGCTGCCGGCTTTGCCGGGAATGAAATCGTGCATGCGTTCCCGTAAGTAAGCATCGGTGACCATTGTTTTCACCGGCACTTTTACAAAATCGGGATCGCCGAGAAAATTCGCCCTGTCTGCATAAGCCCTGCGTTCTACTTCGGTGATCAACTGAACGCTGGCCGGCGACTGGAATTTCATCGCGGCGATATTTCGTTTTTCAATCATCTTCATCATCTGTTCCAGGATAATGCCGCCGCTGCTCGGCAATGGCATGGTGATCACCCGAAAACCTTTGTAATCAAAATCGATTACTTTTCTTTCCACCGCACGGTATTCTTTCAGATCTTCCAGGCTAATGATGCCATTTGATCTATTCATTTCGGCTACGATCAGCCGGGCTGTTTCACCTTCATAAAAACCTTTTTGTCCAAGGTCGCGGATGCGTTTGAGTGTATTCGCCAGGTCTTTCTGAATGAGGGTATCGCCTTTTTTCCACGATCCATCCTTTACAAAAACGGGTTGGGGGGTATTGTATTTTATAAACTCTTCCTTTGTGGCATTAAAGGAATTTGCCTGGCTTTGCGTGATCACAAAACCTTTTTCCGCCAGTTCGATGGCCGGTGCGATCAGTTCTGCAAAAGGAAGCCTGGCATAGGGCATACTGGCGAATAACCCTGCGACCGTACCTGGCACGCCTGCAGAGAGGTGTCCGTTCTGCGATTTATCAAGATTGGGGTTGCCTGCGCTGTCCAGGTACATATCGCGTGAGGCCGCTTTGGGCGCCTTTTCGCGGTAATCCAGGGAGATGTTCCTTCCATTTTTCAAATGTGCGATCATGAATCCACCGCCACCGATATTTCCCGCCCCGGGATACACTACGGCCAGTGCAAGTTGTGTGGCGATTGCGGCATCTACTGCATTGCCGCCTTTCTTCAATATATCCACACCGGCTTTGCTCGCCAATGGATGGGCGGATGCAACTGCTCCTTTGCTGCAGGTGGTCTCTTTTTGTATGGTATAATTATAAGGAGTGTTTTGCTGCGCAAAAGAAGAAATGTAAAAACCAGGTATTAAAAATGAAATGATGAGCAAGCGGGTGATGAACATATCGTTAAAATTATAGTAGAACAAATTTAGTTGTTTTAGAACCACAGAGTTGCACGGAGTTTTTCACAGAGTTTTACTGAGATAAAAAAACTCTGTGAAACTCTGTTTTTACTCTTTTACCTCTGTGGTTAATCCGTACATTCGCACATAAATTTACCTGCATGAAGCAACTCTTCTTCTTACTGCTTACTGTTTTTTTACTCAATAACGTCAACGCACAAACGCCCAAAAGTTATTCTTCCGCCGATATTTTACAGCAAATGAAAAAGCTGCAGGTCTTTGGATCGGTGTTGTACATCGCGGCACATCCGGATGATGAGAACACCCGTCTGCTTGGTTATCTCGCCAACGAAAAAAAATACCGCACCGGTTACCTCAGCCTCACCCGTGGCGATGGCGGACAAAACCTGATCGGTAATGAGCAGGGGATTGATCTGGGGTTGATCCGCACCCAGGAGTTACTGGCGGCAAGAAGGATCGATGGAGCGGAACAATTTTTCTCCCGTGCATATGATTTCGGCTACAGCAAAAATCCCGAAGAAGCCATGCGTATCTGGGGGCATGATAAGATATTGTCCGATGTGGTGTGGGTGATCCGCAAATTCAGGCCCGACGTGATCATCACCCGTTTTCCGACTACCGGCGAAGGCGGACACGGGCATCATACTGCTTCCGCGATACTGGCTGGAGAAGCATTCGATGCCGCCGGTGATACAACAAAATTTCCCGAACAATTCCAATATGGTGTCACCACCTGGAAACCGAAAAGGTTGTTGTGGAATACGTTCAATTTTGGCAGCACCAATACTACGAGAGACGATCAGTTTAAGATCGATTGCGGGGTTTACAATCCCATCCTTGGCAAGAGTTATGGGGAGATAGCCGCCGAAAGCCGCAGCCAGCATAAGAGCCAGGGTTTTGGTGTGCCTGCGCAAAGAGGGACTTCGTATGAATATTTTGCTACGATAAAAGGGGAGAAGCCGGTGAATGACCTGATGGATGGGGTGGATGTTACGAGTGGGAGGGTCGGATTTAAAAATAACAGTACAAAAAATGAATATGATTCAACGGTAAAAAAAATACTGCAACAGTATGATGCTTCTGAGCCAGCTCTATCTGTTACTTCGTTACGACAGCTTGCGATGATTTTAAGCACAAGTAGTTACAGTTCAACCGAAGCAGGAAGAAAACTTGCGGATATTCAAAAGTTAATCACAGCTTGTCGTGGTCTTTTTATCGAAGCTGTGGCTGAAAAGCAATTGAATGCAATAGGGGATAGCATGAAAATAACCGTCAACATTGCAAACAGATCTAAGACCGGTGATATAATCGACATTAATATCGCGACATATAATTTTGGTAAATATGAGATTAAAGCCGGAGAATTCCGCTCAATTCCATTGACCATTAAGTTGGATGATCAACGGTCATTGTCACAGCCATATTGGCTGAATTATCCTTTGGAAGGAGGTGCATTCCGGGTAGACCAGCAAGATAATATCGGGCGGCCTGAACTTTCGAATATGAATGCTTTCTTTCATGTAGAGATAGCTTTTGGTATAGGCAGCATCCTTCAGCCGGTTCAATATAAATATACCGATCCTGTAAAAGGAGAGATCTACCAGCCAGTTCAGATAATCAATCCCGTTTTTGTAAATACTTCTGCCCCGTTATTATTGTTTTCCAATAATAAAAAAAATGAGCGAAAAGTTTTTTCTTACACATTGCAGTCAAATATTGACATCAATGGCCCAGCAACTTTTTCCAATAATTTTGGGAGGAAACAGACTATTATTTTTGATTCCATCATCAATTACAAAAAAGGCGACAAACAAATAGTTAATATTACTCTTAATGGCGATTCGTTCCCGAACAATAGCACTACTTTTTTGGGGGGCGATTTTTCCGCCAAACAATTGAACGATCATCAGATGTTCTCTTTGCATAAGATCAGCTACGATCACATTCCCGATATATTTTATAATTATTACGACCAGGCGAAGATCGTAAAGCTCGATCTCAAAACTTCGGGTAGCCGTGCCGGTTATATTGCCGGTGCCGGGGATAAAGTTCCTGAAGCGCTGCTGCAGATGGGATATACCGTAACAATGTTGACGGAAAAGGATCTGACTGCCGCTAATCTCAAACAATTTGATGTGATCATCACCGGTGTGCGTGCTTATAATATCCATAGCTGGCTCAACAATGGTTATGCCGCACTCATGCAATATGTAAATGACGGTGGGGTATTGTTTGTGCAATACAACACCAATAATTCCATCGGCCCGGTGAAGGCGAAAATTTCTCCATATCCTTTCAACATCAGCCGCAACAGGATCACGGATGAAACCGCCAAAGTGGATTTTCTTTTGCCTGATCATCCGGCACTCAATTTTCCGAATAAGATCACACAAAGCGATTTCGACAACTGGATTCAGGAACGCAGTACGTACCATGCTGAGGGAGTGGATAACCATTACCAGAAAATTTTCAGCATGAAAGATCCCGGCGAATCAGCGCAGGACGGAAGCCTGATCATTGCTGATTATGGCAAGGGAAGATTTGTTTATTCAGGACTGGTATTTTTCAGAGAGTTGCCAGCGGGTGTGCCGGGGGCGTATCGGTTGTTTGCGAATCTGATAGCCAATAAAAGAAATTAATTATTAATAAATTAATAATTAATAATTAATAATTAATAATTCGGTTGTGGCTGGTTCGAAAAAAACGGAAGGGTTCGTATAAAGAACTTGCGTTTAATAAAACTGTTTCGAAGGTTTCACTATTCACTATTCACTATTCACCCATTCACCCATTGACTCAATGAGTTTCATCGATTGGATCATATTAATCACAGTACTTGCCGCCATCATCATCTATGGTGTCTATAAAAGCCGTACCACAAAAAATCTCGAAGGATATTTTTTGAGTAACAGAAGTATGCCCTGGTATTTGGTTTTGCTGAGCATCATGGGAACGCAGGCCAGCGCCATCACTTACCTCACCGGCCCGGGGCAGGCTTACACGGATGGGATGCGGTTTGTGCAATATTATTTTGGCCTGCCGCTGGCGATGGTTGTGATAGCGGTATTTTTTGTGCCGGTGTACAGCAAGCTGAAGATCATGACCGCTTATGAATTTCTTGAACATCGCTTTGATGTAAAAACAAGAACATTCACTTCCTTTTTGTTTTTATTATCGAGAGGCCTCAGTACAGGGGTGAGTATTTATGCTCCGTCGCTGATATTGAGTTCGCTGATGGGGTGGAATATTTATCTCACCAATGTGATCATGGGGGGATTGCTCATCATCTACACTATCAGCGGAGGGGCTAGGGCAGTGGCTTACACACAAACGCTGCAGATGATCATCGTGTTCATTTCGTTGTTTACGATAGGGTATATCGCTGTTAATTTTTTGCCGGACAACATGGGTTTTTCTGCAGCCGTAAAAGAAGCGGCGACTTATGGAAAAATGAATGTGATCACTACAGGCTTTACTGACAAAGGGTTTGACTGGAAAGATAAATACAATATATGGAGTGGCGTGATCGGCGGTTTTTTTCTTGCACTCAGTTATTTCGGTACCGATCATAGCCAAGTAGGGCGGTACCTGACGGCAAAGAATATACGCGAAAGCCGCAAAGGGTTGTTGATGAATGGCCTGGTGAAAGTGCCGATGCAGTTTTTTATACTGCTGATCGGTATACTCATTTTTACATTTTATCTCTATCATAAAGCACCTGTGTTTTTTGATAATGCCAAAGCTGCAGCGGCAGCTAATACTCCTTATGGTAGCCAGCTCCGCGATATCGAGCAAAAATATACGGTAGCATTCGAAAAGAAAGATATGCCTGCGGCAGATGCTTACCGCAAGGAATATAAAGAGACGATCAAAAAAGCTTTTCCGGGGGATGATGCCAATGATACCAATTTCATTTTCCTGCGTTTTGTAAAAGATAATCTTCCGATAGGGTTGATAGGATTGTTATTTGCGGTAATATTCTTATCCGCCTGGGGCAGTATCGCGGCGGCGCTCAATTCGCTGGCAGCCTGTACTGTGGTAGATTTTCATAAAAAATTCTTTGTGAAAAAAGATTCGCCACAAGATGATTATAAGGTTTCCCAATGGTATACTTTTTTCTGGGGGATATTTTGCATCATCATCGCGATGTTCGCCTACAACATCGGCAACAGCCTGATAGAAACGGTGAATAAGATAGGTTCCGTTTTTTACGGTGTTATCCTGGGGATCTTTCTCGTAGCCTTCTGGATAAAAAAAGTCAGCAGCAATGCGGTTTTCTGGGCAGCCATTCTTTCCGAGCTGGCTATCATCATCATTTATAATATGGAGATCATTTCTTTTCTCTGGCTCAATGCGATCGGCGCCCTGCTGGTGATCGTAGTGAGTTTGTTGCTGCAATTTGTCATCGGTCGCAGATCTGTTGTTTAGAGTTGTCAACTCGCGGGAGTGGACAACTCATGGGAGTTGACAACTCAGAAATTGACGTTTTAAACAAAGTGTTTTGATCGTTTAAACAAAGTACTTCCTTCGATCCCGTCTTAGTTTTGTTTTATAAAATGATCAACAAAATGAAAGACAATTACAACGGGGCTTTACGAATGCTATAAAAGCCGATCTTTAAAAATGCCGGTTTTAGGTAGGATGATCTCGTAGTACTGCAGATTGTTAACCGATTCCCTTTTTGAGCCGATCATCTTCAATTTATCTGTACAAGCCCCCACGTATAATTGACAAAATACCGTAAATTTAACCATGCGAATGCGCCTGTTTTTTCGATGCTGCCTGTTTTTGTCATTATGCTGCAATGCTTTTAGCGGCAGCGCCCGCAATGGATCCGATCCGTTCTTCTTACAACATTACGATAACCGAAACGGGCTTTCCAACAGTTCCATCAATTACATTTTCAAGGATGCCAGCAACCTTTTGTGGGTGGCCACCTGGGATGGGCTGAACATGTACGACGGGCATAATTTTCATGTATTCAATTACAGCAAAGACAATGATTTCAAGAGCATCGGAAGTAATGTGATCCAGCAGGTGACGGAGGATAAGCGGGGAAACATCTGGATCACCACCATCGAAGGTATCTCACGGTATGAAAAATTCAGCGGGAGATTTTACAATTATTTTTACGACCAGGATCAGCGAAGCCGGGTAAGTGAACAGGAATACGCCCTCACCACGGACACTGCAGGAAACGTATATTGTTTTAACCAAAAAAACGGGCTGAGTGTATACGATTTTGTGGCAGACAGTTTTCGGAATTTCAGCATTATAAAGCAGGGAAAAGGTGTAGCCAAAATGTTATTCGATAATTTGAATACTCTTTGGATACTCAACAATGACGGGCAATTGAACGTTTTTCAAAAAAAGTCAAACGGCTTCGAATTGCTTTCCACGCAGTTTTCAGGAAAAGGTATCGCCAATTTTTTTAAGGTAGGAGAGCAGCTGTTTTATAGTACCTCGGATGATCGTTTATTCCGGATCAATCGTAATACACGCGGTGCCGATATGCTGATGCAATTGCCGCATGCTATTGGCGCCATGACGTTTTACAAAGGGCATTATCTTTTTGCCTGGACGGGAAAAGGGTACGGGGTCTACAATGCTTTTTTTCAAAAGGATGATTTTCTTCAGCAGGAATCATTACAACACCAGGATATAAAAGTCACTTCTTTTTCTCTGGGCAGCGAAGATATTTTATGGTATGGAACGGATGGTAATGGCATCATCAAGGTCTATCCAAAGACAAAATCTTTCGGTACTATCAGCACTTCCGATAACGGAATGCCGTACAACCGCTCTGTACGGGCTTTTTGCGAAGCCAATGGCGATCTGTGGCTGGGGACAAAAGGCAGCGGGATCTTATCCATCAAAAATTTCTGGCAGGAAAATTCTGCGCATACACGTTCCTATTTATCCGCTCCCGGGCTGATCGATAACAACTCGGTGTATTCGCTGACGAAAGGAAATGATGAGCTGATCTACATCGGCAGCGATGCAAAAGGGATCGGTGTGTATGATGTGAGGAACAAAAAATTTTATAAATGGGCCGATATAAAAGGGGCCGGGTCCTTTGCTGAATTCGGTTCGGTGTATGCCATTCGTGAAGATGACGATCAGTCGCTATGGCTGGGCACCAGCGGATATGGATTGATTCATCTAAAGATCAATCGTGGGGCGGGAGGAGCACTGGCAGTAGCTTTTCTCGAAAAATTCATTTTTGATAACAGTAACAAAGGCCCGGCAAATGATATCATCTACGCATTGGCCGATGGCGATAAAGATCACCTGTGGATCGGTTGCCGCTATGGCGGGCTCAGCCTGCTTGATAAAAAAACAAAGCTGTTCACGAGCTTCAAAGCATTCACGTATGACGGCAGCCTTTCGAACAATGATGTGCTTTCTTTATTCAAAGACAACCGCAACAGGCTGTGGATCGGCACCAGTTATGGCCTGAACTGGCTCGATGAGAATGAAGCCGGAAAGCCCGCGCCTATCTTTCAAAAACTAACTACCACCGAGGGGTTGCCAAATAATACCATACACGCCATTGAGCAGGATAGCGCCGGCCATCTTTGGGTGAGCACCAATAAAGGACTGGCGAAAGTGACGCCGGATGGAAAAGTTTTTTATTACCAGCAAGGGGATGGATTGCAGAGCAATGAATTTTGTGATGGAGCAGTGTGGAAAGATAAAAACGGGATGTTGTTTTTTGGAGGTACTTATGGTTTCAATCATTTTTTGCCGCAAAATATTTTGCGTTCTTCCTGGCAACCGAACCTGTTGTTATCCAATATTTCCATCGGAGGGAAAAACATTGCCGGTGACGGATATAATGTATTGGATTCGATGGCCCGCCCATTAAACTTTACCATCAGCCGAAACGATAACTTTTTCGAACTGGATATAAAAGCCGTCAGTTTTCTGAATGCGGAGAAATGTGAGTACGCATATTTCCTGGAAGGCTACGATAAGATATGGCATTACAGCGGTACGGCAGGCAAAATAGTTTATAACAACCTGTTGCCCGGCACTTATTCCCTCCGGGTGAAATGGAGTAATGGCGAGGGCACATGGTCTGGCGAAACAAAACTGATCAGCATCGAAGTGCAGCAATATTTCTGGCTGCGTTGGTACGCCCTTTTGTTTTACGGACTGGTAATTGCCGCGGTCATATATATATTATATAGCTATCGCAAAAATAAGGAGGCGATCCGCCGTCAGTTGGAAGTGGAGCACCTGCTTCGCGAAAAGGATGAAGCCATGCACGAAAGCCGGATCGGTTTTTTTACCAATATCGCACATGAGCTGCAAACGCCTCTTACGTTGATCATGGGTTCGGCAGAAAGGTTCATGGATACTAATCGCGTAGCGAAGGAAAAAGACAAGCCTTATTTTTTGTCGATGATCCATCAGCAGGCATCGCGGCTGACTTACCTCGTACACCAATTGCTTGAATTCAGGAAAGGGGAAGCAGGATTTTTCAAGAATCAATATGCTTATCTGAATGTTTCGGAACTGTTGCAAAACCTGGCAGAACCTTTTATCGCTGTAAGCGAAAAGAAAGAACTGGATTATGAGATCAGCATTCCGGCGGGCATCAGCGGTTGGATAGACAAGGACAAACTTGAAAAGATCATCTTCAATCTGTTGTCGAATGCTTTCAAACATTCCGATAATATCGGGCAGGTGATCTTTCGCGTAGCTGAACAGCAACAGGAAAAGCAACTGGAAATTACCGTGATCAATTCCGGCGCAGATCTTTCTCCTGAAGTGCTGGGGCATTTGTTCGACCAGTTTTATGTTGCCCGTCCGGGTACTGCCGGAACCGAACAATTCGGAACGGGCATCGGGCTTGCCTTCACCCGGCAGTTGGTTGACCTGCTGAATGGAGAGATCAGCGCAACGAGCGAGAATGGCCATATCACTTTCAAAGTTTTGCTGCCGCTGAATACTGCTTCCTCACGGCAATCCGTGCCCGGGGAAGGAAATGAACAGCCCTCGTATTTATATAAATCCATCACTTCGGGTGAACCTGTGGGAATCGCTTCCCCAGCGGAAAATAATAAATACGCCATCATTGAAAATCTTCAGAGCGGTAGCAAGAGGTCCATCCTCATTGTAGAGGATGATGCCAATATCCGGTTCCTGCTCAAGGATATTTTCAAAGATGAATATATCATATATGAGGCGATGGATGGAGGAAAAGCGTTGGAAATGCTGGAAAAATCTCTTCCCGACCTGCTGATCTGTGATGTGATGATGCCAAATATGAATGGATTAGATCTTTGCAACCGCATCAAAAATACACCAGCCACTTGTCAGCTCCCGGTGATCATGTTATCGGCCCGGGATAGCCAGGATCAGCATATGGAAGGGTATGAAGTGGGGGCCGATGCTTATATTTCAAAACCTTTCCATACGGAACATCTTCGCCTGCGGGTGCGCACCATGCTGGAATACCGGCATAAGATGCTGCAGGTGACCAAAAATACCACCCGCTTATCAGACATCGAGAATGCCGATCTGCCGGAGGATGACAAATCTTTCCTGGTGAGGCTGGTTCAGGTCATCAATGAGCATATCGCGGATACGGAACTGAATGCGGTTTTCCTGGAAAAGGAATTCAATATGAGCAAGATGCAGCTTTACCGCAGGTTGAAAACCATGACCGAAATGACCCCGGGAGAATTTATCCGCCACGTAAGATTGAAACAGGCCGCTGAATTACTGGTAACAACCAACCTCAATGTAACGGAAATATTTTACCGCACGGGTTTCAATAACCAGTCTTATTTCTTCCGTGAATTTAAAAAACGTTTCGGCTGCGCCCCGAATGAATACCGGGGAAACCAGGCAGTACGCTGAAGCTCCAGCTTCGGCTGTGCGCCGAAATTTTTACTTCGGCCATCTTTCCGGCTTCTACGCAAGCTGAAGATAAAATTTCAGCCTAAAACAAAACTGAAACGAGAGCTTCAGCCTACATTTTTCCCACTTATTGCAAAATAATGCCACAAATGTTACAATAGTACACTAAAATGTTACTATAGTGTACATCCAAAATCCCACCTGGGCGTAATTTTCTATTCTCAATTGCAGCATATGATATTAACAAAAACGAATTGCCCGTTTTTAGATTCAGGCCAATGCCATAATTTCAATTTATACTTACCTAACGGTCCCGGTTAGCCGAAGATCAATTTTATTCCGCCGTATCAAAACTCTCCATTACTAAACATTAAACTACCAGTTAGCTGCTTTGCAGTTACCATCATTTTTAAACGATTGCATTATGAAAAAAACTACTGCGAATCCTGTTCGTCGTTTTTCAAAGCACGCAGGAAAATTATTCCGCCTCGCCTGTCTTCTTCTGACATTCGCCCTCATGCACCTAACCGCTTTGTCGCAGAACGGCAAAGTTTCGGGTAAGATAACCAACGCAAAAGGTGAAGCCATATCCGGTGCATCGGTTACCGTTAAGGCTACCAATGTTATTACTGTTACAGATGCAGACGGAAATTTTACCATTACAGCTTCTCCTACAGATGTACTTACGGTAAGTTCTGTTGGGTTCAAAACCACACAAATTTCTGTGGGTAATAAAGGAATGCTGTCGGCCAGCCTTCAGGCCGATGTAAACACCATGGAAGATGTAGTGGTGGTGGGGTATAACAGCCAGCGCAAGAATTCTATCACCGGTGCCGTAAGCTCGGTAAACATGACTAATATTTCCAAAACACATATACCAGACGTTGCGCAGGCGCTGCAGGGGCAGGTTGCGGGTGTGTTCGTAGCAGCCAATACCGGTGCTCCCGGCGATGGTATCAAATTGCGGATAAGGGGTGAAGGTACATTGGGAAACAACGATGCCCTTTATGTAGTGGACGGAGTTCCAACCCGTGATATCACTTTCCTTAATCCTTCAGACATCGCTTCCATGACGGTATTGAAAGATGCAGCATCCGCTGCTATCTATGGTTCACGTGCCGCAAGTGGGGTAGTAGTGATCACCACCCGCCTGGGACAGAGGGGAAAGACCAATTTCAGCGTTGATTATTTTACCGGTTTTTACAACGCTATCAACCTGCCTAAAATGTTGAATGCAGAACAATACCTTACTGTAAAGGATATGGCCTGGCACAATGCATTTCCTAACAGCACCGATTCGAGCCCATATATGAAGGATCGTTTTAACGGAACAAGGTTGGCAAATGTCAATTATCTTGACGAACTCTTTACAACCGGTATCGCTAATAATATACAACTGTCTGCCAACGGCGGTTCTGATAAAGTACAATTCACTTTATCAGCAGGATATTACAAGCAGAATGGTATCGTGGTAGAAAATCACGATATGTACGAACGTTTCAATTTTCGGACGAACGTGAATGCAAATGTTACCAACAGGCTTACTTTGGGAACCAATATTTTGCTGAGCTATCAGAAACAGGATAAACTGAACTCCAGTGGTGATGCACCGGGTGTAATCAGGCATGCGATGATCCGTCCGCCGGTGCTGGGAATTTATAAAGATCCGAGTGATCCTACCTGGTCGGCAGAAGACCCTTACACCGATCTTCCATTTTATACCAATGAAAATGGTGGCTGGAAATCGCAATATGAATTTTCTTCCAATCCACTGGCGATCGTTCATTTTACGGATGATAAAAGAAAAACATTCCAGACTTTCGGAAATGTTTTTGCAGAATTTGCCTTCTTACGCGATAAATCTCTAAAGTTCAGGTCAAATGTCGGTATCGATATCGCTTTTCAGCATAATAAGAATTTCGCTTCCAATTATGGTGATGACAACGTAGTAGGTACGATACCTAATCCTGATCCATTCGAAGGCCAGGGCAGGAACAACCGCCCGAATAACCTGGATGAGAACTTTGGCGAAACGATGACCTTCACCCTTTCGCAGACTTTATCTTACCTGAAAAACATCGGTGATCATTCCATCAATGCGGTGGTCGGTACAGAAAATATCAGCAGCAAATCTACCGGCATCGGTGGAAGCAGGCAGAATTTTTACAATACATCGCAGGCATTCCGCTACCTTGATTACGGTGCTACACCAAACATGAGAAGTGGTGGTAGCGAAACCAGCTGGGATCTTGTTTCATTTTTCGGATCAGGAACTTATTCCTATAAAAATAAATATTTTGCGACAGCGGCAGTAAGGGCGGATGGTTCATCCCGTTTTGGCGCCAACAACAAATGGGGGTATTTCCCATCGGTGTCCGCAGGCTGGATAGTTACCCAGGAAAATTTCATGTCGGATGTAAACTGGCTCAGCAATCTCCGCCTTCGCGGAAGCTGGGGTAAAGCCGGTAACCAGGAAATCCCGAACTATGCTTACGAAACTTACGTAAGCCAGACGGGTGGCGTGATCTCAACATCACGTTATGGTAACCCGGATATCAAATGGGAAGAAACAACACAAACGGATTTTGGTGTTGACATGTCTTTCCTGAAAAACAAATTGAATATCTCAGTAGATTATTTCAATAAAGTAACGGATGATATTTTGCTGAGTGTTGGTTTACCTGCGGTAACAGTGGGGGTTATAGACCGCACTTATGTGAATGCAGGTTCGGTGTACAACCGTGGCCTGGAGGTAAGTGCAGGTTACCAGAACAATGATCATAAATTCAAATACAGCATCAACGGTAATGTTGGAACGATCAAGAACCAGGTTACTAAACTGTTTACTTATGTAAAAAATATCACGGACAATAATTCGCACACCATTACAGCGGTAGGACAGCCTATCAGTTCTTATTATGGTAAAGTGTTCGATGGCATCTATCAGAACCAGGCAGAGATCGATAAGACCTTGTTCACCAACTCAGCCAATACAAAACCTGGTGACATCAAATTTAAAGACCTCAATGGTGACGGTCAGATCAATGATGATGACAGGACTTACATCGGCAACCCGATCCCAAAAGTTACTTTCGGCGCGTCTTTCTATTGCTCATTCAGGAGTTTTGATTTCTCCTTCCTGGTACAGGGTGTACAGGGGGTTGACAGGTACAACGATCTGAAACAGATCCTTGATTATGATAGCCGTCCGTTCAATTCAACCACGGCAGTATTGAATGCATGGACAGGTGAAGGAACCAGCAATACCACGCCCCGCAATACTTTGAGCAGCAACGGCGGCGGTGAAGTGTCAAGTGTATTTGTGGAAGATGCCTCTTATGTGCGTCTTAAAAATATCGAATTGGGTTATACGCCTGCATTCAAATTGAATGGAGTAAATAACATCCGGTTCTATATTTCTTCACAAAATCTTTTCACGATCACGAAATATAAAGGACTGGATCCGGAATCTACCTTGCTGAAAGATGCAGGTACGTATCCGCTGTCAAGAGGTATTTTGTTGGGAGCAAAAATCAATTTGTAAAAGTTAAAACTAATCAGATGAAACATACTAAAATATTATACCCGGCGATGTTTTTATTTCTTTTTGCAAGCTGCAAGAAGCAACTGGAAACTACACCGATCGGGCTGGTAACACTTGACCAGGTGAATACTACGCCAACGCTGAACATGATGGAAAGTTCCATCAGTTCGGGATATCAACTATTGTCCAACCGCCTGAATATCCTGGCACAATGGGATTGGCAGGGTGGACTGGTCTTTCAGAATGACTATATCCTCCAGGATGTAGCATCTGATGATGCCCAGAAAAAATGGAACCCTGATGGTGACCAGCCATGGATCGATGATGTAGATAATTACACCTTCACATCTTCCAATGGTGGCCCGAACGGCCTTTGGAAATATAATTACGAAGGTATCAAGAGGTTGAACATCGGTATCAGCCTGCTCCGCAATCCAGATATCGAGCAGATCACAGGAATTACTACTGCACGGAAAAATCAATTGCTGGCAGAAGGTTTGTTCTTGCGCAGCCACTATTATTTTTCTTTGGTAAATAATTTCGGCGATGTGCCATTGATCCTTCAACCGGTAAAAACTTACCAGGAAGCATTTGAATTTGCAGTACGTGCCGATAAAGCCCGCGTGTGGGATTCTATTAAAGTTGATCTTCAGACAGCTATTTCATTATTACCCAATTCAAAATTCAGTTCAGATACTGAAAAATGGCGTGCCTCCAAAGGCGCTGCTATAGCGCTTCTGGCAAAGTCTTACCTGTATACTCAAAAATGGCAGGATGTAGTTACAACAGTCGGACAATTAGAAGCCACCAATTTCTACAGCCTGAATACAAACTATTTCAGCAGCTTCAACACTGAGTTTACAGACAACGAAGTGATCTTCGCGTATGATCACAAAAGCGGTACAGACCCACGTACGGGTAATGGTATCTGCGCACCGTTGGGTTGGGGCTTCTTTGCACCTACAACAGATTTCCTGAACGCATTTGAACCGAACGATCCACGTAAATTATACACCGTAAATGCACCGGCGCAAAATGTAAATAAAATGCTCGGCAGCACCGATGGTGGTAATAAGGGAAATGATGATGCATCCAACAACAGGATATACATCCGTTATGCAGATGTATTGCTTTGGAAAGCGGAAGCATTGAATGAATTGGGCCAATATCCACAAGCAATTGCCATCATCAACCAGATCCGTGCCCGTGCACGAACCTCTGTTGATGTAAACGGAAATCTTCCTCCTGCAGGTACCTTGCCCGACAGGTCTACAACCGTTACTGATAAAGCTGTTATCAAAGGCTGGCTGATCTCTGAAAGAAGGGTAGAGCTTGGTTTCGAATCACAACGCATGCTCGATCTGAAAAGATGGGGCATAGCCAAACAAGTGATGACTGCTCACGGTAAAAATTTCCAGGATAAAAATATGTTGTATCCTATTCCGCAAGGCGAAATCGATGCATCAGCAGGTACCTTGACGCAGAATACAGGATACTAGGGAGTTTAGAGATCTGGGATTAGAGTTTAGGTGTAACGCTAAACCTGAATTTCTAAACCCTCATCTCTAATCTCTAAACGAAGTATGCAATCAATGGTCGGTCTTCATCCCTCCTCTTTCCTTTTGGGGGAGGCGATGTTGACCAAAAGCAGCGTTGCAATTTTTACCTCATCCGCTGGTGCGGAAACAAAATTATTCTGCATGAAAGATATCGCAACACGTTTTGCAGGCAATCCATTATTATCTCCGGGTGACTTGAAACCCAGTATCGACGGGCTTGAGATAGCTTGTTTACTGAATCCCGGGGTTTTTCAATTTGAAGGAAAGACCTGGTTGCTCATCCGCGTTGCGGAAAGGCCGAAACAAACGGATGATCTTATTTCTTTTCCCATTCTCACAAAATCGGGCGGTATTGAGATCATGAAGATCCCTTCCGGAGATCCCGAACTCGATGCCTCTGATGCAAGAGTGATCAACTACAAAGGGTTGGATTACCTGACCACCTTATCGCATCTGCGGTTGCTTTGCAGCGATGATGGGAAAAATTTTTACGAACCCGAAGGTTATCCTTTGCTCACCGGGGAAGGCATACTTCAGACATTCGGTATTGAAGATTGCCGGGTTACGTGGCTCGAGGGAAAATATCATCTCACTTTTACCGCTGTTTCTGATAATGGAGTCGGCGTTGGTTTACGGACTACTACCGACTGGAAAAATTTCACCTCACATGGAATGATATTGCCGCCGCATAATAAGGACTGTGCCATTTTTGAAGAGAAGATCAACGGAAAATATTATGCACTTCACCGTCCAAGCAGTGTAGACATCGGCGGAAATTTTATCTGGATCGCTTCTTCACCGGACGGTATTCATTGGGGCGATCATAAATGTATCATCAAAACCCGGTCTGATAAATGGGATAGCAAACGTGTAGGAGCAGGTGCAGCGCCCATCAGAACAGAAAAAGGCTGGCTTGAAATTTACCATGGGGCTAATGAAGCGCATCAATATTGTCTCGGTGCTTTTTTACTTGACCTGGAAGATCCATCAAAAGTGATCGCAAGAACTGATGATGCCATCATGATACCGCAGGCTTCATATGAGTTGACAGGTTTCTTTGGAAACGTAGTATTTACCAATGGCCATATCCTTCATCCGGATGGGGATACGGTGACTATTTATTATGGCGCATCCGATGAGTTTGTATGTGGTGCAGATTTTTCCCTGAAAGAAATTTTATCATTATTAAAATCCGATCATGCCAAATAGATTGAAAACTGAAGTGGATCATTTCAACAGCCAGCCACGGAACTTTCGTGTGCTCACTTTTACCAACATGATATATGCGCTGGTTTTACCCGTGATCGATACGTTCATGGCGGCATATATCATGCGCAGCACGCATGGGGATCTGACCAAAGTGGTCATTTATCAACTCACGATCTACACCGGAATCCCGCTGACTTTTTTATTGAATGGATTTTTATTACAACATTTTAATATCCGTAAATTATATTCTGCAGGGATGATGCTGAGTGGCATTTCGATGATCTATATGATGTCGTTGAGTGAGCTGAATGTAGTTGGACTGGGCATTGCAGGGCTGATCATGGGATTGAGCTTTGGCTTTTATTGGTCCAACCGCGATGTGCTGGCGCTCGCCATCACCAACGATTCCAACAGGAATTATTATTATGGGATGGAGACCCTTTTTTACACCATCATCGCAGTGGTCGTTCCGATCTGTATCGGATTTTTCATAGATTCAAGAATAGGAGCAGAGTCCAAGCAATCTGCCTATGTGATCATCACGGGAGTGGTATTTGCGATCACCATTGCCGCCTCGATCATGTGTTTCCGTGGTTCATTTACCAATCCTCCGCAAAAGAAATTTGTCTTTTTTAAATTTCATCCGCTCTGGTATAAATTACTCACCCTGGCATCACTCAAAGGGTTGGCGCAAGGTTTTCTTGTAACAGCTCCCGCCATGCTGATCCTTAAATTTTTTGGAAACGAAGGGGCACTGGGTTCTGCAACATCCATCGGAGCAGTCATTGCAGCGCTCATCATGTATGTACTTGGACGTATTTCAAAACCTTCCGACAGGATAAAGATATTCGCGACAGGCCTTTTATTATTTGCAGTTGGTGCCGCTATCAACGGTGTTTTGTACAGCCAGCTTGGTGTGGTGATCTTCATCCTGATGTTGCTGATCGCAAAACCATTGATGGATCTCGCTTATTTTCCGATTCAGTTCCAGGTGATCGACATCGTTTCGAAAATTGAAAACCGGAACGAATATGCTTATATCCTCAACCACGAAGCAGGACTTTATGTGGGCCGTTTCCTTGGCGCAGCAACATTTTTGGTCATGGCAAAATACGGTTCTGCAGATACAGCTTTGCGTTACGCGGTAGTGATCATCGGTGTTTTGCAACTTTGCTCTATTTTCGTTGGAAAGCAGATCATTGCCCAGGGCAAAAAAATAATGCCGGAAGCAGAACATGATACGGATGACTTGAGAGTGATGGAAAAAGTTTCGGAAGCGATTGCTTGAAGTGAATGGTGAATGGTGAAAAGTCAAACCTTTAAGGTTATACGAAAGAACAAACGCTTTGTAAACTGTGTTCGGTAAACTGTGGTCGTTAGTATATCATCGGTGGCCTGTTGTTAATATACTATCGTCGATTGTCTTTTTAAATTCTAATCAAAAAAAAATGCTCAAAATTTTCACTATATTTTTTTTAGGAGTAATTTCTTTCTCCGCATCAGCACAATCATCTCAAAAGAGTATCCCTCGTGTTGATAAAATGGCTGCAGTGCCCAAACCCTTGCGCATTATCGATTACAAATCATTGGCACTGGATTTTGATAAAAAGATATATGACTTTAATGCCAAAGGAAAATTCTGGCCGATGATCTGGATTGATAGCAGCAACCGCAATTTCCCACAGCCTGTCGCCGGGCTTTACACTGCTGTAGGCGATGTTCGCCAGGGATTGCAAAATAACAAAGGTATCTTTCATGAAGCGTTGGCAACCATGGGAGCGGTCATGGGCGCAAGTCTTGTAGGAATTGATAAAAGCAGGCAGCAGTACGATTACGTTGGCATGCTGAAAAATTATTTCAATAAAGAGACCGGGTGGAATATCATGATGAATAACACTTGTCCGGAAGTGGCGCTGCTGGGTGGCGGTTATGGCCGCGATTGGTGGTATGATGTTTATCCAAATGTTTTGTTTTACGCTATTTATGATCTCTATCCCGATGAGCCTGGTTTTACAGAAATTGCCCGCAGCATCGCTGATAAATTTTATGGCGCCGATTCTGTACTCAATGGAAATTACGATTGGTCGTATTTCGATTATTCGAAAATGCAACCGATGAAAAATAATATCTGCACTCAGCCTGATGCCGCGGCGGGACATGCATGGGTATTGTATTCGGCCTATAAAAAATTTGGTGATGAGCGATACCTTAAGGGAGCTATCAGCGCATTGAACGCCTTGCAATCGCAGCCGAGAAACCCGACATATGAAGTCTTGATGCCTTTTGCCGCTTATTTAGCAGCAAGGATAAATGCCGAACAGCAGAAGAATTATGATATGACAAAGATGCTCGCCTGGAGCTTTGATGGTACTCCCATATGCCGCGAAGGATGGGGTGTATTAGTGGGCAATTGGAATGGGATAGATATTTCAGGAATAGTTGGAAGCACGGTAGATCATGGAGGTTATGGCTTTTTGATGAATACCTACGATGCCGCATGGCCGTTGGTTCCGATGGTGCGTTACGATAAATCTTACGCGAAATCGATCGGTAAATGGATGCTCAATGCAGCTAATGCGGCAAGATTTTTTTACCCGCAATACATGCCGAAAGAGCACCAGACTTTGCCTGGACTGGCTTCCGTAACCAAGGGTGTTATCGGTTACGAAGGTATCATCAAACAATCATCCTACAAAAGATACGAACACCTGAAAGGCCCCGTAGCACAGGGGGATGGCCCGCTTTGGGTGGCCGATAAAAATCCGCAGGAGTCTCAATTCAGTGTTTATGGAAGCGGACATGTAGGGATTTTCGGGAGCATCATCCGCACTACCAATGTCACCGGTATCTTGCAGTTGAATTTGTTGCCGACCGATTTTTTTCACGATAAAGCGTATCCTTCTTTTTTATATTATAATCCATTCAAAGCTTTAAAGAAAGTGGTGGTGAATGTTGGTAAAACAAAAACTGATATTTATAATACTGTCACATCTACTTACCTGGCGAAAAATGTTTCCGGGAAAGTGACGATCAGTTTAGATGCAGAAACCGCTGCAGTACTTGTGTTAGCGCCTTCCGCCGGAAAACAAACTACAAGGGGCAACCAGTTATTGATTGATGGGGTAGTGGTAGATCATCAGTATAAATAATAGATACATGTCTGCAAAAAACACTCCGCGTTAGTCTTCTCCTTGGTAGTCTTCTCCTTGGTAGTCTTCTCCCCGGTAGTCTTCTCATTAGTACGCTTCCAGAGCAGAAAAACAACATTGGATTTTGGGAAAAACACGTTTCGTTCAAACGGTTTATGAAATAATTTTGGGCATGCCTGTATCAAAAAAATTTCTGGCCTATTTTGAAGAAAGGTCAATATATCATATTTACGCAAAAAGCGTTGGGAACAACTTACTATTTTATGATGATGCTGATAAATTCCAGTATTTAAAAAAGTATTTTATATTCCTCGGCAAATTTGTCGATACCTATGCTTATAATTTGCTGGATAACCACGTGCATTTTATTACCAAAATAAAAGAAAAACAAATAATCATTGATTATCTTAAAACATTACCCGAAATTTCATTGACAGACACCCAATTCAGGTTTCTGGAAGGTAAATGTTCTATAAATACTTTGATAAAACAACAATTTCAAAGGTTGTCGGTTAGCCATACCATTTATATCAATTCGACTTACAATAGAAAGGGTAACCTTTTTTGCCGTCCGTTTAAACGAAGGCTGATTACAGGAGAAGATTATCTTTTGCGGGCTTTCGTTTATGTCCATGCAAACCAGATTCACCATAAATTGAGTAATACCTTTCAGGATTGTAAATGGTCTTCGTATAATGAGATCCTGAGTACACATCCTACTGATCTCGCAAGGGATGAAGTGATCATGTTGTTTGGAGGGAAAGAAAAATATATTTCCGTCCATGACGAACTTGCGTTGAAATATCTGGGCTACGATTTTGATTAGTTAATGATTGGCAGGCTGGGTAGTCTTCTCGTGGGTAGTCTTCTCACGAGAAGACTACCCACGAGAAGACTACCCAGCAACATACTCATACACCTCCTTCTCTATCGCGTCAAATTTCTTTTTATAAACGATCAGGTACACCGCCATCGGTATGATGATCCCGCCTATCAGCAAAATGCCCATAGCCAGTAACATTTTGCCGGGAGTAGCAAAAGTGCCTTATACCAATAATCTTTTCTGCGTAAGTATCAGTTTGCAGGCAATTGTGGTATCCTGTGCAACAATGATCTCGTTCCTTCCATTATCTGTTATCGAATATTTTTTGCCAAACTGTTTCCACAGGCTATCGGAAAGTTCATCGAGCCGTAACGTTCCGGGAGTTAATTTTAGTGTCTTCATTATTTTGCTGGATTTATTCCGGGTGTAAAATATAGTAATGACTTGCCGGAATCCTCTCAAATGAAAATTTTTGATGTATGGTTGATAATTCGTTCGGGGATGACTTTTATACGTAGCTGATTCAGATGGATGATATATTTTAAAAGCATCATGAAAATTCAATGTGTGTTCTTTGAAAATTCGTAACCATTCTGTGAAAATCCGCATAACAATCTTTGTCCTCTGATCATAAAATTTGTTCTTCAGAAAAGACCATCTCTTCAGAAAAAATTATCAAATGTCATCAAAATTTTGTTAAAACAAAATCCAGTTATTATATATTTGCTGATGTTCACACATCGAATGAGAAAAACCACCAAAACAACCTTACTTTTTTTATTCTCTTTACTTTGTAATCATCAACTTTTTGCACAGACTACTGATTCAACTGAAATAAAAAAAAATATCCAAACCTGTATCGATAGCGTTACCGCAAATCCGGATTTTACAAAAGAACTTGCAGGGCGTATGTTAGTTGCTTCAAGGCAGGCAAAGTATCCCTGGGGCATTTTTATGAACACGATGATCCTCGGAAGCCTTGCATGTAACGAGGGCAATTCAAAGGAAGCAGTAAAACTTCATGAGGAAGCATTGGTCCATTGTCGAAATAACAAATTCATACAAAAAGAATCGGTGGTGCTGGCCAATATCGGAAAAGACTATCTGATTGGCGGCGATCATAAAAAAGCGCTTGGCTATTACCAGCAGGCAGTAGTGGTAGCGCAGCATATAAAAGATACGGCACAAATAGGGCAGGCGCTGGAAGGCATCGGTGAGATGTATAATAAGATGGGCAATCACGAGCAAACTATCCGTTATTGCGGAGAAGCGGTGGCCTATTTCAAATTGAAGAACCGGTATAATTCGGCGAGATTGGCTTATAATAATATGGCCACATCCTATATCCAGGCTAATAAATTTGATAGTGCTTATAAATATATAATGCTTTCGCAGGCCGAATTTGAAAAAGCGGCTCCGGGTGCAGAAGCGCCGGTTGATTTTTACCTGAACCTTGCTATCTGCTACGATTCATTGGGAAGAAAAGATTCAGCGGCTTACTGTTACAAAAAAGCAGTGCAGATGTCGCAGGAAAATGGGGACGAAATTGCGGCGCAGGCTGCCTTGTTTCATCTTGCGGTAGTAAGCGAACGCAATGGAAAAACAGCCGAAGCAAGAAGTTATTACAAACAGGCGTTGGTATTGTGCGAAAAATACAACAACCTCGAAGGTATCATTGATATCACGAACAGCCTTGCAGAGTCTTATGCGGCAACAGGTGATTACACAAATGCTTATGCCTATCGTGTAAAGGCGGATATAGCCAATGATTCATTGCTCAACCAGGATAAAGTAAAAACGATTGCCGAACTCAACGCGAAGTTTGATAACCAGCAACTAAAAAATGAATTTGACCGCAAAACCTTGCTCAGCCAGGTTCAGCAGGAAAAAGCACTGGCGAAAAGGAATTTACTTATCTATACTTTCATCTCCATTGCTGCCCTATTACTCGTCGGGATTTTCTTCGTGGTAAAATATTTCCGCCAGAAGAACATCATCACTGCCAACCGCAACAATGAACTGAAACAACGGTTGCTGCTGACGCAGATGAATCCGCATTTTATTTTTAATTCAGTCGATAATATTCAAAGCCTCATTCATAGCAACAAAAAGGAGGAAGCTATTAATTACCTGACCAAGTTCTCAAAACTCACCCGGCAGATATTGGAAAACTCGAGAGAGAATTATATTTCTTTAAGCGAAGAACTGAATATGCTGGATAATTACATGACGATCCAGAAGCTCTTATACAACAACAATTTTGCCCATACGCTAACAATAGATGAGTCGATCGATCCCGAATCGGTTTTGCTGCCGCCTATGCTCACACAACCTTTCATTGAAAACGCTATCAGGCACGGATTGAAAAACAAAACACAGGGTGGAGTGGTGAATGTCCGGTTTTATATGAATGATGGACAGTTGTTCTTTGAGGTAACGGATAATGGCGGCGGCCTTGTAGCAAAAGAAACTGAACAGGGGCAGCGTTCTTTATCTACGCAGATCACGAAAGAGAGATTAGAAAGTATTGCTGCAAAAAAGAATATCATTATCCGCACATTGAATATCACCGGCAAGGATGATGCGATACAGGGATTAAAAACATTTTTTGAGATCCCATATGTGTATAATAATTAAACAAAGGCAATGTTAAGAACGATCGTTATTGACGATATGGATAATATCCGGCAGAAAAATGTCGCTGTCATCAAACAGTATTGCCCTAATGTAGCCGTCATCGCTGAAGCGGATGGTGTTGCTTCCGGTGTGGCCGCGATAAAAAAATATTTGCCTGATCTTGTATTCCTGGATGTTGAAATGCAGGATGGTACAGGGTTTGACCTGCTTCAGCAATTGAGCCCTATCGATTTCAAAGTGATCTTTGTAACTGCTTTCCAGGAATTTGCCATCAAGGCGTTCCGGTTCAGTGCCATTGATTTTTTATTAAAACCACTTGATCCTGCAGAGCTCATCGATGCGGTTAAAAAAGCGCAGGAAACATTGAGTAAAGAAATGCTGGAACTTCAGTTCAGTACTTTGTTTTCCAACATCGAACGGCCAAGGAACCTGCAAAAGATCATTTTGAAAACGGCTGAAAAGGTTTATTCCATTCATGTGCAGGACATCATACGCTGCGAATCTGAAAAAAATTATACCACATTTTACATGGTAAATGGGCAAAAACTGCTTGTCTCAACAACGTTGAAAGAATACGAAACCATGTTATTGCCCATGGGGTTCTTTCGCACACACCAGTCGCATCTTATTAATATGCTATACTTCGATCACTACATTAAAACTGATGCAGGCAGCATCATAATGAAAGACAAAACTGCCATCCCCCTATCCGTCAGGAAAAAAGAAGAATTCCTGAACTCCCTCAATTCCATCTGATGCATTTCAGATATCCATTGGTCTGCTACGAATTTTCGGGCAGCGTTGCCGAATTTTCATTTGGCCGGGATATTACCATGCAGGATATTATTTTGCAAGTATTATTTTAAACCATAACTAAAACCAAAAACCAACACTAACATGACTTCAAAATTAACAATGATCGGCGCAGGTATTCTTACAGCGATTTCTGCATGGCTTCCATGGGTAACCCTGATGGGAATTTCACAAAACGGATTTATGGGCGAATACAGGGGTAATCCCGGGATAATCTTCGTAGCAATGGGTGTTATCATTGCCGTAATGGGTTTGCTCAACAAAAAATGGAGCGCCATCGTAGCTATTCTTTTTTCTTTGTGCGTAGCAGGATTGGGTATCAAATATTACGGAGATGCTACCAGCGGTGATGCAGCAACAGTAGGCGCTTCAGCAGGCTACGGGGTTTATTGCATGATCGTAGCAGGCGCTGCCGGAATTGCAGGTGGCATCATGAGGATCATGGCAAAAAAGAATGTGGTAGTTGCTTAATACTGATCCATTGATAAAATCATTTCTTTTTCCTGTACTCACTTTCCTGTTACTGATATTTTCCTGTGCCGCAAATGCACAGGAGTCCATAACAGATAACAGCCCGAATTGGTTAAGCCTTGATATCGTCGGCATCAATGGAATGATACAGGTTCCCCGGGATGTACAGCTTATCAGGGATGATCCGGGGGTTCATTTGGGCGATGGAAAAGATTTTTATATGGAGATCATCCATAGCAAAGAGACTTTTGGAAAGACTACCTCAGCAGTTGAACAAGATTCTGTGAGGAGGTTCATAAAATATGTCCAGGACGATTTCAGTGGATTCATCGCGGAAGTGAAAGTGAATGGAAAAACAGAATATGATTTTTATTATTTTATCAGGATCGGTAAGGAAAGATACATTCTGAAAGATTCAGCGAAGTTCAGGCATACCAGCCTCGAAGCTATACAGGCAATGTATAGGGTCGCAAAAACTATGAAAGCGAAATACTTTATCTACAATTAAAAACTTTATTAACACTAACCAACAAATCAACCAACATGAAGAAGAGAATTTTGCAATTAGCAGTGATCGTGGCGGCATTAGTATTTCAATCATGCAGCAAGCCTGCGGAAGAAACCAAGCTGGAAAAATATGACCTCACTTTCACTAGCACCAAACTTTCTGACGTACCGGAATTTACCGACACCAAAGTAACTGAAACGGATACTGATCTGAGCAATTACGATTTCAACATCGGTGGCCATGCAAGGGTTACCGTTGGAGAAATAGCAGAGAGCGTTTACCCTGCAAGTCTTGATATGCTGAAAAAAGCGGTCAGCGAAAGCCCGGATTTTATCGAATTGATCGAAGCTAAAACATTGAAGAATGGCGCTTTTGGTGTCATCTTCAAACATAAAGGTTCTGATGGTACCAGCACGATCAAGAATTACCGTTTCTATTTCAAGAAAGGCAACCGTTTCTTTAAGATGCAGCCGGTATTCAACAACGATCTGAACGATCTTGACAAACAGCTGGCAGCTTTTGAAACATTGAAATAATTTTTGGCAAAAAGTAGCAGAAAAGGCTGATCATTTCCAAAGGGAAATCAGCTTTTTCTTTTTGAACCTTAAAAGAAACCATTACTAACTTTAACCAACAAAATTATATGAAGCCGATTCGTTTTATCCTCGTCGTTCTGGCAGGATTTTTATTTAATAATTCACAGGCGCAGCTCACCGCCTACATCAATGGCAAAGAGTTGAAAGATGGTGCAACTGTTGCCAAAGCAGATCTTCACACGCTCGAACTAAGTTTCAAAAATCCGAAACTGCCTTCAGTCATCAGCGGAAAAGCATTGTTGTATGTTCAGATCAATGATGCCAAAAATAAAAGCATCGAAGAATGGTATATCCTGAAAGATGGTTATGAAGCATTCACCGATTTTTTGAAAAGCACCCCGGCAAAAAAGAAATTCAAGGTTTTTGAAGCTGGTGAATTCAGGCAGAACGGTAACGACCTGAATTGGGTATTGTCTTCTTCACTTGGTCAGGATAGCCGCCAGAAAGTGAAAGTGGTGGCAACATTATTTTTCCGCCAGGAGATCGGTTACAAGGAATATGGCCAGGCGGTGAACCTGCTTGAACCTTTGTCGCTGAACGTTCCGCTTTGGGATGTTAAGAATTTGTTCCTGCCTTACCTTGATCTGTCTATCGACAAAACAAATATCCCGGGTGATATCGACCTTAAGCAAAATGGCCGCCTGGGTGATAAAGGCACCGAACTGGGCTATCATTTTAAAGACAAGAACGCGAATTTCTACAGCATCTATGCATTGGATAGCAAAGATTATCCCGGCCTGAATGCCAAAGAACTGGCCGATGATTTCATGCATGCTGCGGCGCTATATGCATCACAGGATTACGTGACCAAATTCAGCAATTACGATATTGAGAAATACACTATTCCCTGGGACGATATCAACAACCTGCTCAGCGAACGCAGGCGGATACCAAGCCTGAGCTGGAAAAATAATAAGGATATCAAAAAAATGGACCTGCTTACGCTTTGCACTCCGGTTACCATCAATGGTATGAAAGGATATATGTTCAGCGGCGATGAACAAGCCCGTATTGACAGGCAATCCAAATGGAGTGACCTAGGCAAATTCGTGATCTACATCGTGGAACACCCTACCAATCCTGATCTTACACTCGTTACCTCCATTTCTTTGTACAACGATGTGAAGGATGCAGCTGAAATAGACGCGTATCTTAAGCTGGTGCTGAATAGCATCAGGCGATAATTTTAATACCGTACCCTTTTAAATTTAGAGTTTAGAGTTTAGTGACTGTTTACTAAACTCTAAACTCTTTCCGTATTTTTGTGCCGCTATGACGGTCAGTCAACTCTATATTTATCCCATCAAATCCCTTGGCGGAATTTCTGTCGAAACAGTACACGTTACCGATCGTGGTTTTGAACATGACCGGCGCTGGATGCTGATCGACGAGCAAAACCGTTTTGTATCCCAAAGAGAAAATGCAGTGATGGCCTTGCTGCAGGTTGAGTTGCTGGTGAATGGATGGAAAGTTTTTCACAAACAACAGCCCGAACAGTCCTTCATCATCCCGTTTGGGCCTTATCATACATCAGAAATTACAGTTCAGATATGGGATGAAAAAGCCAGCGCAGTATTGGTCAGCGACGCTGCCGATACATGGTTTTCCTCCATGTTGGAAATACCCGTGCGATTGGTTTACATGCCCGATGAATCTCATTTACCCGTCAATCCAAAACATGGCATCTTCAGCCTTACAAGTTTTTCAGATGGTTATCCTATCTTATTATTAAGCGAAGCATCGCTGAAAGATCTTAATGGTAAACTTGCAAAACCCTTGCCGATAAACCGTTTCAGGCCTAATCTGGTTATAGATGGGGTGGAGGCATTCGAAGAAGATGGTATGAAAAAATTCCGCGTCGGCGATCTTATTTTTTATGGCGTTTCCCTTTGTCCGAGATGTGTATTGACCACTATTGACCAGTTAACCGCGGAAAAAGCAAAAGAACCATTAAAGACTTTGGCCACCTATCGCCGTACTGGCAATAAAATAAATTTTGGCGTAAATGTGATCGCGGCAGATACCGGCAGTATCAGCATCGGCGATCCGGTTACAAACCTTTAAAAATAGTATGATGGAAATAGGAGTAGATAGTTTTGCATCGGCCATGTACGGCAGCAACGAATTGAGCAGTGTGGATGCGATGGCGCAACTGCTGGACAGGATCGTATTAGCGGATGAATCGGGCCTGGATATTTTTGGCATCGGAGAACATCATAAAAAAGAATTTCTTGATTCTGCACCTGCGGTGATATTAGCTGCGGCGGCTGCAAGGACCAAACGTATCAGGCTGACCAGTGCCGTGGCAGTATTAAGCACTGCCGATCCGGTAAGAGTGTACCAATCATTCGCTACACTCGATCTTATTTCAAAAGGCAGGGCAGAACTGGTGGTAGGCCGCGGTTCCGCGATAGAAGCCTATCCACTCTTTGGCTTTGACCTCGATGATTATGATGCATTATTTGCAGAGAAACTGGATCTTTTATTGCGCATACGCGACGAAGAATTTATCACCTGGTCTGGCAAGTTCAGGCCGGCGATGAATCATCAACCCGTGTATCCACGGGCTTTACAGGAAAAATTACCTGTATGGCTCGGAGTAGGAGGTACACCGCAATCCTTTGTGAGGGCCGGTTCGCTGGGGTTGCCGCTGATGGTAGCAGTGATCGGCGGCGAAACAGAACGCTTTCGCCCATTGGTGGATCTCTACCGGCAAGCTGGTGCCAGGGCGGGTTTCACGCCGGAGCAATTGAAAGTAGGATTGCACTCACCGGGATATGTAGCGGCTACGGATGAAGCAGCGGTGTCCGATTATTACCCGGGTTATGCGGAACTCTGGACAAAACTCGGAAAGGAACGTGGATGGCCGCCGGTAACGAGAACACAATTCGATCAGCTGATCGGGCCGCGTGGCGTGCTGGTAGTCGGCGGGCCGGAACTGGTTGCGGAAAAACTGATCAGGCATAGCGAAGCGTTGGGCGGAGTAGACCGCTTTACCTTCCAGATGGATAATGCCGGCCTTACGCACGGGCAACTGATGAGTTCTATCGCACTCATCGGTACCAAAGTGATCCCACTGGTAAAAGAAAAATTAAAAGCCTGATCATTTACCACGGAGTTCGTCACCGGTTTCTTCAGCTTCGCCATCGTCTAATCCATCCGCACCTTCATCATCATTGGTTTCATCCAGTGGAGGTTCGGGGATGACGGGTTTGATGGGTTCTTTATTTTCCTGTTCAGGAGCCACCTGCTCCCGCTGCGCAGGTTGATCTTTCTTATCCATTTTCATAAAAATTTATATGCTCAATTCTTAATTACTAATGATTCATTTTTTTGTATACCATTCCAGGTAATCCTTCCCTTTCTGCGTCACATAAAAAGCCATGTAAGTTTTTTTAGAGATACTGCTGGTAAACATTTTGGATGTAAAAAGGCCCCGTTGGATCAGACCTTTGGCAGATTGTGTTTTATAAGTATCACAGGGTTCACGGAATAGCAACTCCCGTTCATGGCAATCCATCAGCATTTCCAGCATAGCAGGTGTGAGCGGCTTCATCCCTGCGAAAATATTTTTTTTATTCATAGGTTTAATCATATCAATACCCATGCCTTCCTTTAAATCCGGGTTGTATTTTGCCTGTTTCTTACAGGAAAATACCTCCAAAGGGCCAGGAATGTGAATTTTTGAAAAATATCCACCAGCAGTTGCGATGCAGATTGCTGCATTAACCGTATCTTAGTTACTCGATCAAACAGCTAACCCATCTATGGCGAAAATTCTCATTGTTGATGATTCTCAGGAACTGCTTGAATTATTTTCACTCACGCTTTCAAAAAATAACCATGTAAGGACTGCCAGTAATATTGCTGCAGCTGAAAAGCAGTTGCATGGGGTAGTACCGGATATCGTTTTCATAGATGTGAATCTTGATAAAGAAGATGGCCGCCAGTTTTGCCATGCATTGTCGCTCGAGTACAAGTTACCGTTAGTACTCATCTCGGGAGATCCTGCCAAACTCGACAACTACACCCGCTTTGGCGCTATAGCCGTACTAGAAAAGCCTTTCAATGGCGAACAGGTGGAAGCTATGATAAGAGCGGTGGTGGAAAAATAGATTTTTGACCGGATCATGAAGAGATCTTTGTCCCGCACATCCCTATTGCAAACCCTTATGAATTTTGATTTTTACAGCACTTATAAAGAATATCCGACTGTTGAATTGCTCAAGATCATTCAACGTGCTGATGAGTACCAGGAAGCCGCTATAAAAGCCGCTACACAAATCCTCAGTGAAAGAAATGTTTCGCAGGAAGAACGTGATGAAGTGGATTCGTTTTATCAGGCTTTGGACAATTCATCGCGCCAGCGGACAGAAAAAATAAATGCTTACAGAACTAAGGTGGATGATTTTTTAGAACCGGTTCTCCGCCCCAGCGAAAATATCAAACCAGACAAATGGCTCAACATCCTTTTGCTGATGATAAGCATTCAATATCTCTGGGTTTTATACGGATACATCGTATCCCTGGTTAATTTTTTTCAAAAGGTGAATCATTGCACAGAGTTTGATTTCCGGATCTATTCATCGCGTAACCTGAGTTACTGGGACTGTTTCTGGAAAGAATTCGACCCGGCATCACTACTGGGTCTTTTCTCACTCATTTATATTCCGGTAATGTTTTATTTATTGCTGAAGAGAAAAAAATGGGGATGGATATTATTGTTTGTTGACAATATTTTACCGTTGTTGGCAAACATTTATATGTGTTATGCTATTTTTCAAAACGCCTGGTTTTTTAAACCAAGTCCGATGCCATTCATAACATCTGTCATCGTCAAAAGCCTGATCGCATTTTTCATCTGGCGTACTTCCATAACAGATTTTTTCGGGGTAACGAAAAAAATAAAATTTAAAACTGCTGTTTTTTCTGCTACAATTTCTGTCTTGTTTTTATTGCTGATGTTGGCCTGAGCCTATAAGAAAAAATACATTTTTCCACTTGTATTTAGCCTTGGTATCTTTAAAAGATGAATTTATTGGTACTGATTGTTAACCTTTTATACAAAAAAAGTAGAAATTCTGCTACACAGAAAGAGAGTAAAGAGCTACGGCTTTTGCTGATATATTCTTCTAGTTTTACGATCGTAATGACAACTACAAGCATAGATAATAATGAGATCCATCTTCACCTTGAGGAACTGATGAAACTTTGGGACAATGGAGAATTGTCGCAGGTGCTCAAAGAGCACGTGATCAAATACCTGCCATTTCTTCAATTGGTCCATCAGGATGAATGTACGGCTAATGCATGATTGGCCTGATACGGTTGATTTCTCCTATATAGAGCTACATGTAAAATACATTGAACTTATGCCCATCCGGATCGGCAAATACGAAGCCGTAATATCCTTCCCCGAATGTTTCCGGTTTTGAAACGATGGTTCCGCCAGCCTGCTCAATTTCTTTTTCCCACTCATCTACCTCTTCTTTGCTGCCGGCAGAAAGTGTAAAGATGATCTCATTGCCCATCTTTGAATCGCTGACAGGGCCTTTCATGGCTGGCTCCAGGATGTTTTTTAAAAAGAAATGCAGGATGAAATTATCCTCACCAAAGAAGAAACTCGTTAGTTGATCAGACGAACCGTTTGATTTAAAACCGAGCTGTTGATAGAACCGGGTAGTCCGGCCCAGATCTTCCACGGCAAAATTCGCCCAGATTTTTTTTGTATGCATAGGTGATACCGTTTTGATTAAGCGCCTTATTGATTCAACTATGTTGGTTGCAAATGATATGCCTTAATTTTTTTGTTAGAAAAAAAGTGGGAGCTGTATTTCTCATTTGGCTTCTACAATTCTTTTCCGCAATGCGGGCAACAGTCTTTTTCTTTTTTCAACTTCTTAAATTCATCCGAAATCCCGAAGCAAGTATCCCTGCTGGTAATGCGAACATTCCGATCCCCAAAATCGAAATACAGGCAGTAAGGAATTTACCCAGGCCAGTAACAGGATACTCATCACCATAACCTACTGTTGTAAGAGTAGCCACACTCCACCACATTGTTTCGGGAATACTCGAAAATTTGTCAGGCTGAGCATCATGCTCGGCATAATACATGACGCATGATGCTATTACGATCAGGAAAATGGTGATCACGAAACTTAAAACAAGCTCTTCTCTTTTTGACTTAAAAACATTGCTGATGACCTTTGAAGCATTCAGGTATCGCCCCAATTTAAAAAAACGGAAGAACCGAAGCAAACGCAGGCTCCTCACAAAACGCAGGTCTGCTCTGCTATTCAGGGCAACATAAAATGGCAGGATAGCCAATAGGTCAATGATTGCCCCCGAAGAAAATATGTATTTCAAGCGGCCTTTTACCGGGTGCCGGTATTTTTCCATCACGGTGCAAGACCATACCCTCAATATGTATTCTGCGGAAAAAATGATCACCGAAAAAACTTCGATAAGCTGAAAGGTCGTTTTGTAAGGTGTATAAATAGATTCTACTGTTTCGAGAATTACAGCTACCGTATTAATCAGGATCAAAGCCACAATAAAACTGTTGATGCTTTTATCTACCGAAGAACCGCCATCGGCGGGGTCTAGCAACAAATGGACTTGCTGTTTAATTTTGAGATACATGTATCGGGATTATAGATGGAAATAAAATCCGGCGTTCGGTTTCTTTATTTTTTCACGATAAAGGATAATTACATTTCAATCATGCATCAGCATTATTATTTCTTATTGCTTTTTACAATCAGATATAAAACTCCTGCTATAACAAGTATCCACAGCCAGGCAGGAGAGCCGGAGTCTTCTTCTTTGTAGGAAGAATAAGAAGTGTAAGTAGAAGTGGTGGAATTTTTTTCATGATCATCATGGATGATGGCATCCGTAGAAGAATTTTTATCCGATCCGTAAGACTTTGTTTTATGCCGGCTCTGCCGGTAGCTGCTTCCGCCACCGCACACTCCGCAGGTACCTCCACCGCCGTTGCAATGTTTGCAGGCGCTGCAGTTCTTGCAGGCCGAACAATACGAAGAGCCGGTACACCTTCCGGCGAAAATAGTTGTGCTACAGAAAAGCAGGAAACTAGTGATCAAAATGAGGGGGAATAACTTCATAAAGCATGATTAAAGCTATACGAATGTAATGGATACTAGATACCTGGCTTTACGGTTATCCGTAATGTAAATGCACGTAGCATCCATTCCCAATTGTATAGTGAGAGTATCTTAGTTCCTATAGGTAATCAGGTCTAACCCATAGTTGAACAAGTTAAACGAATAAAAAAATGGCGAACAATTTTCAGTTGTTCGCCATTGGTCATTTTAAATGGTTATGTTGTAATGATACTCATATGCCCAGGAACCATATCCATGGGGATCAGCAGAATCGCCCTCACTATGACAATCTACTGAAGGATTAGGCACAGTCAGTGGGGAAGGTACCACCGCATACTTCCAGTTTCGATACCGGATAACTACATCGTGAACACCGGGTGTGATGGCATTTGTAAAGCTTACACTAAATTGCTGGAGATATCCATTTGCCTGGATCGGATTGGCGCTGCCACCTGCAACAGGAAATGGGATAAAAGCTGCTCCATCAAGGGAATATTGTACCTGTACAAGATCTGGTTTAGTAGGGTAGCTCCCTCCATAAGTATTGCAAACCGAGAGTATGTCGTAACTGGCTACGCCAAAAGTATGGCTGCTTGGAGGAATGAAATAAACAAAGTCAGCTCTCTTGCAAGGGTGTATTCCTGTGCTTCCGGTATATCCCTGCGACACCGCTGGTATCGTCCATAATGAATAGGAATCAGGGCAGGTAGTTGCAAATGCTGCTCCAAAACTCATGGAGTAAGTAGTAGAACCTGTACCGTCTACAAACTGGCTGCTAAGACAGGAGCTCAGGGGATCACCATATTGAAACGTAACCAGGTATTTATGGTGGGGTGCATACACCGGATCAGGCCCCAGGTCTACCACTGTTCCGTTTTCATAAATGTATTTATCTACTGCAGAAGTGCTGTTGTTGATGATATGTAATACTCCCTGGGTTGGAACGCTTGAACTATTGACCGGCGTGACCACTTTACTCCAGCTTATTTCGTATTGCCATTGAATGACGTATCCGCCCGCTCCGGAATTGCTGTTGCAACTGTATATCCGCTGGTATTGCAATAGGTTTACATAGTCGGGATCGTCAAAGTTGGTGCAGCCGCCACCACGATTTGCCGATGTCGTTTGCGGATCCACCTTTTTGCCATTTTCATCTCTCCATTCCACATTTTCTTTTTGATGTATTGGGAATACCTGTGGCACACCCCCCATTTGTTTAACTCTAGATTCTATTTCAGCCTTGATGCCTTCTGTGGATCTCAGGTTTGCAGCCGGATCAGAAAACGGGTTGTCATTTGTTTTTTTACAACTTTGAAAGCTGATTGCCAGCAATGAAAAGCTAACGACAGCTATTGCTGATCGTACATACGATTTGATAGTCATTTTAATAGTTTTAGGATTAATGATGAATAATACAGGATAATAAGTCCTTAATAGACGTAGCGGGGAGCTTCGGATTTTGATAAGGGTAGTGAAAGAATGACCGAAAGATAGCTGCAGGACAGAAAAATAAAAACAGGGAATTTCCTGTTTTTATTTCCAGATTTTTTTTCTATTATATAAAGATTACGGGCATCTGTGATGATTCATGCCAACACAAAATACCGTCTGCAGGGTATGTGGCGGGATCTGATGCGGGGTATTTTTATCCAGATAAAATTTATCTCACATCAAACCGGTACCCGGATATGAAACGATTATTAACCGCTTTATTTTTGCTCAGTTTTGTACATAGCGGCATCTCCCAATCCAACCCGGATTGGAAAGCGAATAAATTGAAAGACAAAGTGAGATCAGTGGCATTACTGGAAAATTACCGGTATAAAAGAGAGGGGAAGTTTACCGAATGGGAAATTTTATACAATACAAAAATGTCGTTTGATAAGTCCGGCCGCTATACGGAATATGCTTCTATGACACCGGGGGGCGACCTTTCTTACAAAACTACTTATGCGTATTTCGCTGCTGAAAAGAAGGCGGTCCTGACTTACCATAAAAAAGATGAAAATCCTTTTGTTACAAAACATTGGCGGTACAATGCGCAGGGTTTGTTATCCGAAATACAGGAATACAACAAAGACAATACGGCTGGCTGGCGATACGTACACACTTACGACGAAAAAGGAAACAGGGTGACAATGGATAGTTACAAACCCGAAGGGACGTTTTACAGCAAAACCAGTTCGACCTTCGATTCAAAAGGAAATGAAACCGGTTACCTGTTGCAGACAACCGGTTATGCCAACAGTTCGAGGAAATATACTTACGACGACAAAGGAAACAAAACAGAGGAAATATGGATGAATGGAAAAAATGAAACCGACTTTCGCTTTGTAAGAGCATATGATGCTTACGGCAGCATGACCGAAGAGTTGACTTATAAAAAAGATAAACTAATTGGTAAAGTGACCTGGCAATATGTTTATGACAAGAAAGGCAACTGGATCAGGCGGACACAATATTCCAATGAAGGAGTAGACTTTGATGTTGCGGAAAGGAAGATTGTTTATTATTAAAATAGGGCAATGTTAAAGAAAGCATTCCTGAAAACCAAAGAAGCCCATTAGCTATCCTAAGGGAGAAGTGTGTGAGAAATGAAAAGGGATTTTTGGTAATCCCTTCGGATGTGAATATAAAAAAGATAATGAAAGATTGTGGGTTTAGGGAAGTTGGCGGGATTGAAAGTGCTTCTCAAACCTATCCCGAGAATATCCAAAATAAGGTGGAATAAATGAAGTCCCATCAATACCTGTTATACTTTTATGCTGTGTACGTAGTTTACCCTTTTGTTTTTTCAATCTTTACACCTGTTCAATTTTATTCATCCATTCTTCTGTTGGAAAACTGATTTTATCTGCGCAGGCATTCATTTCAATTTTATCGTGTTTGTGCATTTGGGATAATTTGTACAACCTAGAAAATCGCTGTATTTTCCTGCTCTCTTCGTCATGAAACCGCTTTTACAATCAGGGCAAAGGAATTTGTTTTCCAAAATCTCCACCTTGTTAAATGTCTGATTGCAGCCAGGGTAATGTGAACATCCCAGGAATTTATTAGCGCTTGATGGGTTTTGTCTGACAATAAGTTTTCCGGTTTTACAGTATGGGCAATTGGTTGTATTTATTGTTTGGTCATTCTTGCTTAACAGATAATTGTTATCATTCAATATTTCTTCTACAAAAACAGAGACGTCAGATGGGATTAATAATACAACTTCGTTTTTGGTTCTTGTTAATGCCACATAAAACAATCTGCGTTCTTCTGAAAATTTATATTTTTCTTTATCATTGAGCAGTAAAGATAAAATCGGGTCATCCGTCATTTTATTGGGGAAACCAAGCAAATGATTTTTTAGATTAAGTATTATCACATTGTCGGCTTCTGTCCCTTTTGATTTATGTACAGTCAAATATTTAATGTCAATATCCTTTAGTCCTTCTATTTCTAATTTCCCCGTTCTTTCGATGTACTTTATTCTGCTGTTCGGAGTCAATTTTATCAGGTCATTGATATCGAAACTATGACTGCCTAATACTAAAATTGATTTATTGCCATATTTGGTTAGGAACGTTTGTATTTCGGTGATAAAAGTGTCTTCAATTTTTTCTTGTTCATAATAGACAAACTTTATCGGGTCTTCCAAAGGCTCTTTTTTTGAGATTGGTTTTTTTAAGATCTGCTTTGGGTTTTTTTGAATGTATTTTGAAGTGATGTCGATAAGGGATTGTGAATTCCGGTAAGTCTGTTCAATCAATAACTGTTCATACTTTCCTACATATTCCTGGAAGTTACTGAACAGAGAAATATCGCTTCCGGCAAAACGATAGATTGATTGCCAATCATCCCCAACACAAATCAACTTTGCACCGGATAATTCTCTTATCTCTTTAATCAAATTAAAACGGGAAAATGAAATATCCTGGTATTCATCAATAATTATGTAACGATATGAATAATGGGGTTTATTACTTTTTACTACATCAGTGGCTGCATTTATCATATCATTGAAATCGATTTCATTTCTTTCTTTTAAGGTATCGTCGTATTTTTCAAGGATAGGAAGGACAAATTGTAAAAACATTTCTTGCCGTTCTCTCATAAAATCTTTACGGATTCCAGATGGATCCGAAAATAAATCCAATAGTGAACTATGGTTTAATCGTCTTGATTTGCTTAGATTGATAAAACTTTCAATGAGTTTAGTGATCTCTTTTCCGAAGCCTTTATCATTAGATGAAACTTTTGTGTAAATATTTTTTGCACTTCTTGGTTTGAAATGAACATTCTCTGTTTCCAACATTTCTCTGAGTTTCAGCAATAAAATATTATTTCTGTTGTAGTACGAATATGTTTCTAATAATTTAGTATTGTATGTTTTGTGGTTTTCCCTTTTGAGTTGCATTTCTTCCACATACTTTTTCTCATTAAAAGCTGTCAGATGATTTGCCTTGTTATGTTCGTCCACACCAAAATGTTCTAAATATATATTATGCTCTGTCAGAAAGAAGTCGGGGCGATACATTACGTTTCCATAAGGGTATGGTTTTTCATATTCATACTCAATTCCGTTCAGGTACAAAAAATTGGCGATCATCAGTTCTTCTACACTTTTTACCTTTTCGCCCTGCATAGTATCAAGGGAGGCTTTTGAGACGATATTTAATGGTTCGCATTTTGATTTCAATGTTTGAAGATCAATTCCTTTCTCTGTGTCTAATTTTTCGCCCAGTGAATTGTAGTTGTCGATTTGTTCCGGAATATTCATGTAACAAGCCACATATTGTATATAGGATTGCAATGCTTCCGCATTGTCAAGTATACCCGTCTGTAAATACTCTTTGATCACTGTGCTTAACGTATTTTCATTTGTAACCGCAGGAATGTCGGAATGGGATTTTTTGATTATGTTGTAGCCAAGTTTATGAAATGTTGTAGCTTCTGTACCAAGTCCGATTTTTGCAAGCCTTTCGTTTAATTCTTCAATGGTCTTTTTTGTAAAGGATAACAACAAAATATCTTTTGGATTGATATTTTTCTGTTCAATCAGGTATTGAACTTTCCCCAGGATGGTTAGTGTTTTTCCTGAACCTGCGCCTGCTACGATCAGGTTTGAATATTCGTCTGTTATCAATGCAGTCCTTTGTTGGTCGTCTAATTTCTTACCTTCGATATTATCGAAATAGGTGTTTAATTTTTCCTTCTGTGTATGGACATAATTTTGATTGTATCGAACAATATAGTCATCAAAATCGTTGAAGATTTTATTAAACCTTTCAACGGTTTCTTCTTTTTTATATGTATTGGTTTTATTCTTAAAAAATCGCCCTGCGGCTGAATATTTTGATTTTATTTTATCACGCTCTACCCAGGTGATGTAGTCATCTGACGTTGGAAGAAAGTTTAGGAATTCAGTAGCCTGCTGTAAATTATTTATATAACCGGGGTCCAGATATTTTTTCTTTTCGAGCGATTGTCGGAAAACAAATGAAAAACACAGCACTGCTATCAAAATGATACAAAGTGTCAATATCATATTGCTGTTTTTGAATTGTTTTAATGATGGTAAATCCTTACCTTAAATCGCTTCCCAGATCGGAAATGGCTGTTATCGTAAATTTAATTATTAGTGTGGGTCATAAGGTTACAGACCCAATACTACCGATTTCATTCTACATTTACAAATCTTAAACACACGCTAAAAGCCTTTCTGATCAAACCATTCTGTAAAATTATAATTCAAAAAAATAAATTTTATCACATATAGATTAAAATAAAAGCGGGGCTATTACGCCCCGCTTTTATTTTCACAATCAAACTTTGTATTCTTTAAGTAGCTTAAATGTTACTACATCTGTCTGTCAATTTTATACAATCTTCCGGCATCTGTAATGGCATACAATGCCCCATCTTTTCCCTGTGTGATATCGCGAAACCGCTGGCCTTCTCCTCCCAGCAGACGTTCTTCGCCGATCACCACCTCATTGTGAATTACCAATCTGGCTATATGCTGGCCGCTTAAAGCCGCTACAAAGAGATTGTTTTCCCATTCAGGGACACGATTATTTTTATAAAACGTCATGCCGCTTGGCGAGATCACCGGATCCCAGTAATACTTCGGTTGTTCCATACCTTCCTTTTGTTGGATCGGTGCGCCGATCGGCTCGCCGGTATATTCAATACCGTATGTGATCACGGGCCAGCCGTAATTGTATCCCGGTTTTGCCCTGTTGATCTCATCACCACCACGAGGGCCGTGTTCGCTCTGCCATAAAGCGCCGGTAATGGGGTGGAAGGCGATTCCCTGTGGATTTCTATGCCCGATGCTGTACAATTCCGGCAACGCCCCTGTTCCCGCGAAGATCGGATTGCCCAGAGCGGCACCGCCATTTTTATTAATACGGATGATCTTTCCGAGAGAAGTCTTTACATCCTGCGCCGATGGACGGGTAGCCAGGATCGAACGTTCGCCGGTAGTTACTACTAAGTTATCTGTTGCATCCATCAGTATTCGTCCGCCGTAATGCAGTGTGCTATTGGCCGCAGGCCCTGCCCTGTAAATGACTGTTGCACCTTCGATCGTTGTTTCATCCGCCGAAAGTTTTCCTTTGGCAACGGCAGTAAGTGTACCTCCCGCCGCATTTTCTGCAAATACCCAATAGATCATTCTGTTTATATCAAACTCCCGATCAATTGTAACACCCAGCAGGCCACCCTGATCCGTTGAATTCACTGCCGGGATGCCCGTAATGGCATTTCCCACTGAGCCGGTAGTAGTTACGATCCTCATCGATCCTTCCTTTTCTGTGATCAACAGGCGGCCATCCGGCAGCACCGTCATTCCCCACGGCGAAGCAAGTGCCGAAGTAAGTACGGTAAAGTTGTACGGGGTAGTAGTAGTGGCACTGTTTACCCGTGTCTGCCCGGGAAAAGCCGGAGCATAACCGGTATTCGGATTTACGGTTTCTACCGGAGCACCTGTTCCCGGCTGCGGCCCGTTATCAATGATGTCATTGTCTTTGGAACAAGCCTGCAGGGCCATCACCATGCCTGCGAGGACGAATAGTCGAGTAGAGGTAAGCATAAGTAAAATTTTAGGTGTTTGTAATAGTTTTGATTTTACAAATTCCTTGCCTGAATTAACAGTGCTTTATGAAATGGTAAATAGGGAAAAAAATGCACCATTTGTTTATCTCAAAAAAATAGCGCTGAAGAGTAGGGCGGGAGGCGAATTTTGTATAAACAGTAATAATTCAGATCTGGGTAATTATGAGAAATTAGTTGATTTTATTTGCTCATTTCACGCTGATATTTTCATCCTGCCCGAAGAAGATTTTTATTCCGGCATATTTTCAACCACCCGATCAATGGCAAAAGTATACGTCCCGATTCTATCCATGGTTTGCTGGCAGCAAACTCACGCATGATTCGAGCATAGTCTTTGTCAGGCACTTCAAAGTGGATAGCTACGATGCAATGTATGTTACGGATAATGTCGATACAACTCATGAATCAGACATAACATTAAGTCATGATTACTTCCTTAAATCTGCAATAATTTTACGGCAAGATTCTTTTTTGCTTGCGCCAATTAAATTGTATGGAGTAAGGGATCTGACGTTGGGCGATTTCAAATTCGCCTATCCAGTGAACATCAGGAAAAGGGACACGATTTCGCTGGTCAGGGGCGAACAAAGACTACTTTTTTATGGGTTTAAATATGCAAACATTACTGTCAATGGAGTGGTTTTCAAAAACTGCCTGAATATAAAAATTACTGAAATCTGGCCGGCCACCATCTATAATGCTGACCAGGTATGGCTGCACAAAAAATATGGAGTTGTAAAATGGCTTCGTGGTGGAGATGGCGGCAGGATTGAAGAAATCCAACTATAGTTTCTATTTAGCAAATCAGATGATCTTTTAATTCTTCATCACAAAAGTTTTGTAGAGCATGGTCTTACAATATTCGAATCTTCATTTTCTAAAGAAGTAAAACAATCTGAAATAGAGTGAAAAAAAATCCGCCTTATTACTGAAGATACTACTGTGAGCTGGTCGCGGCATCACGGCGGCAGGCTCTTATATTAAAAGTGTATTGCTCTGTCAGCTGATTATAAAACCTCTTCCCGTTCTTCCCCGATTTCTTTGTGTACTTCTTAAAAAATTGATTATCAGTCCTAAGAGAACCTTAAAAATAACATCAATCATTTTGCTAAATAATTTAGTAATATTGCTAAAGTAAATCTATTAATATTTTATCAATGACCATCGACAAAGCGGCAATACTGGCACAACTCCAGCGGGAAATACTTCCCCTGCAAGGCTTGCGTGGCATTCAAAAAAATGTGTTGCTCGATACTTTACTCGGACCGATCAAACATGCATTTCCCAATAACAGTTTTCCACTAGCAGCCGTTCATGAATTTATTTCACACACTGCCGAAGATGCTGCAGCCACCAGTGGGTTCGTGGGGGGACTAATGTCCGCTCTTATGAAAAAAAAAGGTATATCTATTTGGATAAGCTCCAGCCGCTCCATTTTTCCACCAGCCTTAAGGTCATTGGGTATAGCAGCAGATAGAATAATTTTTATAGACCTTAAGAAAGAAAAAGAAATCCTCTGGGCAATGGAAGAAGCCCTCAAATGCCCGGGAATTGCCTCCGTAATAGGAGAGTTGCCAGAATTAGGTTTCACAGCCTCACGCCGGCTACAGCTGGCGGTAGAATCAAGTCAGGTTACGGGTTTCATACTTCGCCGCAATCCTCGTAACATCAACAACACTGCATGCGTTACCCGTTGGAATATTACTTCAATTCAAAGTGATCTGGTCGATGAAATGCCTGGCGTCGGTTTCCCACGCTGGAAAGTCGATTTACTCAAAGTGCGCAATGGTAAACCCGGTAGCTGGAATGTAGAATTAGTCAGTGGCAAATTCAGGCATAGCAGCCAGTCAAAAGAAATTCGGATCATTCCACAAAAGAAAGCAGTATGATATGCCGCAGCGATTTATTTCCATATGGTTTTGTAATCTGCATACCGATTGGTTTGCTCGGGGCAATCCTGCCTTGCAAAATATCCCTTTTGTATTAGCGCAGTCCGATCATGGCCGTATGGTAGTTTCTGCCTCCAACCATCTTGCATCAAAGGAAGGAATTGACCCTGGTATCTCGGTAGCTGATGCCCGGGCTATCATTCCATCTCTCGAAGTGTTGGATGATCAGGCAGGGCTTTCTCAAAAATTACTCACCCGTATCGCAGAGTGGTGTATACGATTTACACCATTAGTAGCCATAGATATGCCCGATGGATTGATCCTGGACATCACCGGCTGTGCACACTTATGGGGTGGGGAAAGGGAGTACCTTAAAGATATCGGCAAGCGATTCAAAAAATTCGGTTACACCATCCGTGCCGCCGTTGCAGATACCATCGGCACAGCGTGGGCAGTGGCCCGGTATGGTAAAATATCACCTATTGTACAACCCGGTCAACAGATCCGTACGCTGCATTCTTTACCACCATCCGCCTTACGGATCTCTTTCGAGATCGCAGAACGATTAGAAAAATTGGGGCTGCGGCAAATCGGCAGCTTTATCAACATGCCCCGGGCTTCATTACGCCGCCGGTTCGGTGAAGAATTACTGCATCGTCTCGATCAGGCCACAGGTGTTGAAGAAGAATGGATAACCCCAGTGCAACCCATCGAGCCGTACCAGGAGCGCTTACCCTGTATGGATCCCATCGTTACCGCTACCGGTATCCAAATAGCCTTGCAGCGATTATTAGAAACCTTATGCACCCGCTTGCAGAAAGAACAAAAAGGAATACGTACAGCCGTCCTCAAATGTTATCGCCTCGATGGTAAAGTCGAAAAGCTCGAGATTGGTACACACCGGGCTACCTGCAATACCAAACATCTATTCAAATTGTTTGAGATCAATATCGATACAATAGAGCCTGCATTGGGCATAGAATTATTTACACTGGATGCACCAAAAACAGACGACCTCAATTCCCGTCAGGAAACCATGTGGGCAGCCACCGGAGGACTCAAAGATCATCAACTTTCAGAATTACTCGACCGTATTAGTGGTAAGTTAGGTGTCGATACCATTCATCGCTATCTGCCCGATCAACATTATTGGCCGGAGCGTTCTTACAGGCTTGCCGCTGGCCTTCAGGAGCAACCATCCACACCTTGGAAGCATACACGGCCACGGCCGCTTCACCTGCTGGCACATCCACAGGTTATAGAAGTCACAGCACCTATTCCCGATTATCCGCCCATGTTATTCCGGTATCGTGGAGTCCTGCACAAAATAGCACGAGCTGATGGCCCCGAACGGATAGAGCAGGAGTGGTGGCTGCAGGATGGCCAGCACCGCGACTATTATTATATCGAAGACGAAGCCGGCAAGCGATATTGGATCTTCCGCTCCGGTCACTACGATGCCGCCAAAACCTATAAATGGTTCATTCATGGCTTCTTCGTTTAATGATTGGAAGATGTCAGTCTGAGCTTGTCGAAGGCATTCGCCGCCGTCTGGTCTACAGACCAACGGTATAAAACCTCCTCCACCATTCTTAATTTTTAATTCTTAATTGTCTTACACCGAACTCCATACCACCACCAACTTCTCCTTCCTTTGCGGTGCTTCCCATCCCGAGGAAATGGTCACTTATGCCGCATCCCTCGGCTACACTCAAATCGCCATTACCGATCGCAATACCATCGCCGGTATCGTGCGTGCCCATGCGGCAGCAAAGAAAACAGGCATTCGGATCATCGTAGGTTGCCAGCTCGATTTACTGGATGGTTACAGCTTGCTCATTTACCCCACAGATATTAAGGCGTATTCACGGCTCTGTAATCTCTTGTCTAAGGGTAATCTTCGTGCCGAAAAAGGGGAGTGCCATCTTTATAAAGCAGATGTATATAAACATGCAGAGGGGATGAAATTCATATTACTACCACCCCAAGAATTGAACGATGAATTTCAGTTTGAGGAATCATTCATCAAAGCATTGGCAGAATACAAGCAGGCATTTGGAACTCATTTATACCTCGCAGCCACCCGCCGTTACCAGGGCGATGATGCAAAATATCTATACCAGCTTTCTCAGCTATCAAAAGACTTTGCAGTACCTATGGTAGCCACCAATGAAGTGCATTATCATGAGCCTGATCGCAGGCAGTTGCAGGATGTGCTTACCTGCATCCGCGAAAAATGCACCATCTCCAATGCCGGTTTCAGGTTACATCCAAATGCAGAGCGTTATCTAAAGCCCAACGATGAAATGGAGCGCCTGTTCGCACAATATCCTGATGCCATTGCCTGCACTCAGGAAATAGCCGATGCATGTACCTTCTCACTCGATGAATTGAAATACGAATATCCGGAAGAGATCACCACTGGTGGCCGTACGCCACAGGAAGAACTGACTATGCTGGCTTGGAAAGGAGCAGAGGAAAGATATGGAAAAAATCTTCCCGATAAAGCTACCAATGCCATCTTGCACGAATTGAAATTCATCGAAGAAATGAATTACGCAGCTTATTTTCTCACCGTGTACGACATCGTGCGTTATGCCCGTCAGCAAAAGATCCTTTGCCAGGGGCGTGGGTCTGCAGCCAATTCCACGGTATGTTATTGCCTGGGCATTACCTCAGTAGATCCTGCCAAATTCGATCTGCTCTTCGAGCGCTTCATTTCTTCCGCCCGCAATGAGCCACCCGACATTGATGTCGATTTCGAGCATGAGCGCCGGGAAGAAGTAATCCAATACATCTATCGCAAATACGGCCGCGACCGTGCAGCCATCATCGCCACCGTTACCCAGCAGCATCAAAAAGGATCGATCCGCGATGTAGGCAAAGCCATGGGCTTATCAGTCGATACCATCAATCGTCTCTCAGGATCGATCTGGGAATTTACCGACGAATGGTTCGAAGGAAAACGCCTCGAAGAAAATGGGCTTAATGCCGGCGATCGCCACTTGCACAAAGTATTACAGCTTACCCGTCAGTTTATGGGTTTCCCTCGTCAGCTGGGGCAGCATACCGGAGGTTTTGTTATTACCCGCGGCAAGCTTACCGATCTGGTGCCCGTCATGAATGCCCGTATGGAAAACCGTACCTGTATCGAATGGAACAAAGATGATATCGATGCCCTTGGTTTCATGAAGATCGATGTATTGGCGCTCGGTATGCTCACCTGCATCCGCAAAGGGTTCGATCTCGCAAAGCAACATTACAATTTAGATTTAACCCTTGCCAACATTCCCCAGGATGATCCTGCCGTATACGATATGATCTGTCATGCCGATACCATCGGCGTATTCCAGATAGAGAGTCGTGCGCAGCAAAGCATGTTGCCTCGGCTGCGCCCACGTACCTTTTACGATCTGGTCATTGAAGTCGCCATTGTTCGTCCTGGCCCTATACAAGGCGACATGGTGCATCCATATCTCCGTCGTCGCAATGGGGAGGAGGAGGTTGCCTATCCTTCCAAAGAGCTCGAAGATATACTTAGCCGCACATTAGGAGTGCCTTTGTTCCAGGAGCAGGCAATGAAAATCGCTATCGTAGCAGCAGGCTTCACACCGGCAGAAGCCGACGAACTCCGCCGTAGCATGGCCACCTTCAAAGCGCATGGATTGGTCACAAAATTTGAGGAGAAACTAGTCAAGGGGATGATGGATAAAGGATATGAGCGGGAGTATGCCTTGCGGGTATTCAAGCAGCTCGAAGGTTTTGGTAGTTATGGATTTCCGGAGAGTCATGCTGCCAGTTTTGCCTTGCTGGTATATGTCAGCAGCTGGCTCAAATGTTTTTATCCCGATATATTTGCCGCAGCCTTGCTCAACAGCATGCCTATGGGCTTTTATCAGCCTGCACAGATCATTGCCGATGCCCGTAAGCATGAAGTAGAAGTGCGTCCGGTTGATATCAATTTCTCACAGTGGGACAATACACTCGAAGAACAATCAGGTAAATATCGGGCCTTACGCCTGGGGTTTCGTCAGGTCAAAGGATTGCGATCGGAAGATGTAGAGATACTTACTAGCAATCGTCATCAACCATTCACAAGTATCAACCAACTCCGCGACATAAAAGTTTCTGAAGCCGCCCTCGACCGCCTGGCCGATGCCGATGCCTTCCGGTCCATCCATCTCGATCGTCGCCAGGCTCTTTGGGAAGTCAGTACCAAAGATCGTCCCGTCGAAATGTTTGCCGGTCAATCAGCTCCCGATTCATTGGAAGAAAATATCCAATTACCTCTCATGGAATTGTCCGAGCATGTAGTGCAGGATTATACAGCCACTTCCTTATCACTCAAAGCCCATCCGGTCAGTTTTATCCGTCCAACTTTGGATCAGTTACACATACTGCCATCTGCAAGGTTATCTACCCTCAAAGATGGGGTACCGGTAAAGGTTTCAGGGTTGGTGCTCGTTCGCCAGCGCCCCGGTACTGCTGGCGGAATTTGTTTTATGACCATCGAAGATGAAACCGGTTATGCTAATCTGGTGATCTTCGAAAGCCTGTTTGAAAAATTCCGCAAAGAGATCCTGCAGTCTAAATTGATCATGGTGGAGGGTAAGGTACAGATAGATGGAGAGGTGATACACGTCATTGCACAAAAGCTTTACGACCTTTCTAAATTACTTCGTCAGCTCACACCATCCCAACAAGTATTGCCTTCTGTGAATACACTTGCCCGGCCAGACGAAACCAGCGCACCATCGCACAACGATCCACGCAGCAAAATGAAATCAAAAGAAGAAGGGGGGGAGAAGGTGTTTTATGGGGGAAGGAATTTTCGGTGATGTAAACTGAAGCCATAGCTTCTGGTATATCCTCGGGCATCAGTTTGGGTTTTGTTCATTTATTACTTTGAGTACACAACATAAACAACCATTTAGTATTCCACGCAAATAGCAATTATCCTTCAAAAATTAAAAGGCATGTTTGTTGAAGTTAATGCTACATGAGCCGATCAACAGAAGAAAAATTTATAGAAGTAAAGGGCGCCAGGGAACACAACCTGAAAAACGTATCGCTGAAAATACCGAGAGAACAGTTTGTAGTATTCACCGGTGTATCGGGTTCGGGCAAATCGTCGCTGGCCTTCAGCACCCTGTATGCAGAGGCACAGCGGAGATACCTGGAGTCTGTATCGCCGTATGCCCGGCGATTGTTTAACCAGATGGCTGTGCCCGATGTCGATGACATCACGGGGCTACCGCCTGCAGTTGCATTGCAGCAGCAGCGCGGCACGCCAACGGCAAGGTCTACAGTAGGGAGCGTTACCACCATTTCCAACCTGCTGAGGATGTTGTATTCGCGAGCAGGAGATTATCCAAAAGGACAGCAGCTGCTGTACGCCGAATCTTTTTCGCCCAATACACCGCAAGGAGCCTGCCCCGAATGTCATGGGCTGGGAAGGGTGTACACGGTAACCGAAAAATCGATGGTACCCGATGAAACACTCAGCATTCGCGAAAAAGCGATTGCCGCCTGGCCTACAGCGTGGCATGGGCAAAACCTCCGGGAGATATTGATAACATTGGGCTACGATATTGATGTGCCGTGGAAAGACCTACCCAAAAAAGACCGGGATTGGATACTCTTTACAGAAGAGCAGCCTGTAGTACCTGTCTACACGGGGTGGAACAGCAGGCAGGTGAAGGAAGCCATAAAGCAGCAAATAGAACCGAGTTATATGGGCACGTTTACCGGGGCAAAAAAATACGTGCTGCAGACTTTTGCCAGCAGCAATAGTGCTTCCATGAAAAAGCGGGCTGCCCAATTCATGCTGGGCGATATCTGCCCGGTGTGCCACGGAAAAAAATTGCAGGCCGCATCGCTGTCTGTAAAATTTGCCGGGTACGACATTGCAGAACTTTCCGGCTTGTCGCTGGCTGAATTGCTGGAACTTATCCGGTCACAGATATCGGGTAACAATAATCAAAAAAAGCAAACAGACGGGCACCCCGAAAAACGGATGGTGATCACTACCATTGGAAACGATCTTCTTTCGTTGCTGGAGGTGCTCAAAGATCTGGGTCTGGGTTACCTATCCTGCGAGCGGGGCACACCCACACTCTCACCCGGCGAACTGCAGCGGCTCCGGCTGGCGACACAAGTGAAGTCCAACCTGTTTGGCGTAGTGTATGTGATGGACGAACCTTCTGCCGGTCTTCATCCTGCCGATACGGAAGCATTGCTGCGGGCACTCACAAGGTTGAAAGATGCGGGCAATTCCCTTTTCATTGTAGAACACGAGCCGGATATCATCCATTTTGCAGACTGGATAGTTGATGTAGGCCCGGCCGCGGGCAGCAAGGGCGGTGAGATCATATACAGTGGTACGAAAGCTGACTTTCGCCATGCTAAAAATTCTGTAACAGCTGGCTACCTTTTTCATACTAACAAACGCCTCGAATCCAGAAAAAGAAAGCCCGGCAATTTCCTGCAACTGCGGGGCATCAGCAGGAACAATCTGCACGATCTGGATGTAGATATTCCTCTCGGGATAATGACCTGCGTAACGGGTGTATCTGGTTCCGGAAAATCGAGCCTGATCAGCCAGGCATTGGTGGAGCTACTGGGCGATGCACTGGGGCAGGTGCCCGCTGAAGAAGAAGAGAAGGATATTTTACAGGACGAGCCGCTGAACAATGCTGAAGGCAGCATTGTTGGTGGCATGGAACGTATCAAACGGATGGTATTGGTAGATCAGAAGTCTATAGGCCGTACACCACGATCGAACCTGGCTACCTACACCGGACTCTTTGACCACGTAAGAAAGATCTTTGCGGCCACTAAACAAGCGAAAGCGAGAAAGTATGATGCCGGAAGATTTTCTTTTAATGTAGCAAAGGGCAGATGCGAAACCTGCCATGGTGAAGGGTTTGTAATGGTGGAATTGTTATTCCTGCCAAGTGTGTATAGTCCGTGCCCCACCTGCAAAGGAAGCCGCTATAATGAAAAGACACTCGAGATAAAGTATAAGGAAAAAACCATTGCCGATGTATTGCATATGACCGTTGACACGGCACATGATTTTTTCAGTGACGAACCCACTATACAACATGCCCTTCAAACTTTGCAGCAGGTAGGGCTTGGTTATCTGCGACTGGGACAGCCGGCTACCGAACTTTCAGGAGGCGAAGCGCAGCGCATCAAGCTGGCCACAGAACTGCAACGGAGGAGCAATGGCAATACCATTTATATACTCGACGAGCCCACCACCGGCTTACATCCATCAGATGTGGAAAGATTAATGAAACAATTGAACCACCTGGTTGACCTGGGAAATACTGTACTATTGGTAGAGCATGATATGAGCGTAGTGGCTGCCAGCGACTGGATCATCGACCTGGGCCCGGGCGCGGGTGATAAGGGCGGGAAGATAGTAGCAGCTCAAACCCCGGAGAAGTTTGCACGCAATGCAAAAAGTATCACCGCAAAATATCTGGCAGCTTACTTAGAAGATTAATCGGCGTTTTAAGGAAGAACGCGTTGATAAAATTGACATGCACGGCTCGTAACTATTGCATGTTCATCATCATAGTTTTCGTACCATATATCCTGCTACCAATCCTCCCCACGTGTAAATACCTACGGTGAGGAATTTAGTGGTATGCGTACGGTTCTTGTATAATTTTATGTCATATTTTGTTCACCAATATGTTTAGAGATAAGCTTTGTTATACAACTTGCATAATGTTGCCCTTGTAACAAAAAAATGTTTTTAAAAACCGGGTTGTCGGTTTCATGGTCATAGCTATTTACTATCCAGGAAGAAGGATGAACATATTTTGAATACAGTTTGAAAAAAGCATTATACTCAAGTTTATTATTTGTTCGGTCAGCCAGATTACTTACGTTCCATTTTTTTGACGGGGGTTAACCCATTGGTTTTAATTACTTCTTTTATATAATCCATTCTCTCCCGAATCTGCTTTATACTTGCTTCGGATGTAGTTGCAGTCGTCAGAGACAAGAACCCTTCATTAATTTCTAAATCCTCAAAAGCTTTTTGGCTGATAAATTCTTTCGCTTTTGAAGGCTCTTTCAAAATATAGGCTACCATCAGATAACACTCGAAAAGGTTTCTGCCACAAACAGCGCTGTATTCTATGGGCAATTGCCGGTGTGAAATCAGGCGGTCAAAAAGCACTCCAGTATAGTTGGCCAGGCCTCTCAATGCTAATAAGAGATAGTCGTTCTCCTGTACATGAACCATTTCGAACCTTCTTCATTCAACAACGAAATTACTCTACGCAGGCTTGTTTTTACATCCTCAGTAGACCCCAGAATATTTTCATCTCCAAATTTCATACAAGTAATATTAATTGTCAATTCTTCCCTGTGGTGCTTGTGTTCCTGCACCAACTTCAAGGATTTGTCTTTGCTGCCGCAATTTTTTCTAAGTCAAAAAAGAATAGTTGGTTGCTTTTGAGTGTTCATGTTGGTGACCTTTAAATTTAGGGAATTTTTTAAAGGCACTTCAGTTCTTAATTGTCGATTCGAATGATGAAGGATACGATTCCGGTAGAAATCGGTTATAAAAATAATGAGCTCTTCATGTAACCGAATCTGTAACCGTGCAGATTGATATAATATCATACCTCTTTGACGGTTACGGGCATAAAAAAACGCTTAAGCTATCTGACTTAAGCGTTTTAGTATCTTTTAGAATACTTTCTGTGAACTGGCTGGGACTCGAACCCAGGGCCCATACATTAAAAGTGTATTGCTCTACCAACTGAGCTACCAATTCTTGACCCCCGTTTGTAATTGGGAGTGCAAAAATAAGATAAAAATTTATCGCAGCAAATTATTTTGAAAAAGTTTTTAAAAATAATTCAGATTTATTCTCAAAATAGTTTGTAAACAGCGGTATATCTGACTTATTTTTGCCTAATAATTTATTTCCATGAGCGATTTTTTTAATAATAAAGTGGTAGCCATCACCGGCGGCAGCGATGGAATAGGAAAAGCGCTGATAGAACTGCTGCTCCCGATGGGTGCACGGGTAGCTACCTGCGCACGCAACCAGGATAAATTATACGATCTGCAGCTCAGCCATTCTACACGCCCATTGCATTGCGTGGTAGCCGATGTGAGCAACTTCAACGATTGCAAAATGTTTATTGATTCTACCATCAAACAATTTGGCGGTATCGATATACTGATCAATAATGCCGGTATCTCTATGCGTACTTTGCTTAAAGATGCCGAGCTGGATGTATTTAAAAAAGTGATGGATATTAATTTCTTCGGTACACTATATTGTACCAAACTCGCTTTGAATTCGATCATCGAACGCAAAGGGACCATCGTAGGCGTATCGTCCATCGCGGGCTATCGAGGCTTGCCGGGACGCAGCGGTTACAGTGCCAGCAAATTTGCACTCAATGGCTGGCTTGAAGCAGTCCGCACAGAAATGATCGATGAAGGCGTGAACGTGATGTGGGTATGTCCGGGTTTTACCAAAAGCAATATCCGTAATGCGGCATTGAATGGAAAATCGGAAGCACAGGGTGAAAGTCCGCTCAATGAATCGTCGCTGATGAGCGCCGAAGAATGTGCCGTGCATATTCTCAACGCGGTAGAAAAAAGAAAGCGGACATTAGTGCTTACCTTCAAAGGAAAACAGACGGTATTCATGAATAAGTTTTTTCCGGCGTGGACAGACAAACTCACCAAAAACTTTTTCTTCAAAAAAGGCAGGCTGGTAAAATGATGCTGACGCCTTTAATCATTATCTCATTTAAAAAACACGCATGCCGTTACTCACTCTTACCAGCGACATAGGTATCCAGGATTTTATGCCGGGCGCTATTAAGGGGCAACTGCTGCAAGCCAATAATAGTTTCAACATCATCGATATCACGCATCTGCTTTCGCCTTTCAATTATCCGCAGGCGGCGTATGTGTGCCGAAATGCCATCCGCAATTTTCCCCCGGGAACTTTTCACCTGGTGCTCATTAATCTTTTTGACGAAAAACCGGAACACCTGCTGCTGGCAGAACACGACGGGCATTTCATCGGCTGTGCCGACAACGGCCTGCTCACCATGATACTGGAAGAAGTACCGGAAAAAGTAGTAGCGCTGCACCTCGAAAAATCGCAGCAGAAAAATACTTTGTACTGCATCAATGTTTTTGCGCAGGCATTCAACAAACTTATCGAAGGGAAAAAACTGGAAGAGATCGGTGATCCTTCGGTATCGATCCATGTAAAAAATCCGCTGCGCCCATTGCTGGGCAATAACTGGATAGAAGGACAGATCATCTTCATCGATAATTTTGAAAATGTGATCGTGAATATCAGCAAAGAAGAATTTGAAGAACAACGAAAAGGACGCAGCTTCAACCTTATCTTCAAAAGGGATGAAGAGATCGATAAGATCAGCGAAACATACGCCGATGTTGCCGAAGGCGAAAAACTGGCGCTATTCAATTCGGCCGGTTACCTGGAGATAGCGATCAACAAAGGAAATGCAGCCGGGCTTTTTGGCTTGCAGGGATATTCGGAAAAACAACATAATGTGCAATCGCAGCTGATGAATAACCGGTTGATTTATCAGACGGTGAAAGTGTATTTTCAATAAGTGAATGGTGAATGAGTGAATGGTGAATGAGTGAATGATAAGTAGTGAAAATATGTAGTTTGTAAATAATAAAAAACTTTAAGCTGAATGAATATCTAAACCGCTAAACCTCTAAACTTTCTAAAACTCTAAACTTTCTAAACCTCTAAACTTTCTAAACTTTCTAAACTTCTAAACCAATGCAAAAAATCTCACTATTGATCGCACTGCTTTTCTCGCTTACCATTTCCAACGCACAGGTAAAACTCCCGGCTCCATCGCCTACTCAAACCATCAAACAGGATTTTGGCATCGGATCCATCGAGATCGTATACTCCAGGCCAAGTGTAAAAGGCCGCACCATCTTCGGCGGACTGGAAGCATTTGGTAAGATGTGGCGCACCGGGGCTAACAGGGCAACCAAACTCACCATCACTGAACCGATCGAACTGTCAGGCAAAAAACTGGATACAGGTTCATACGCCATCTACACCATCCCAAACATTGATACCTGGGATATCATCATCAACAAAGGTTTCAACAACGGCGGACTGGATGGATATAAAGAAAGCGAAGACGTGCTGCGTTTTAAAGTAGTACCGGTAAAACTGAAAAACAGGGTAGAAACTTTTACCATACAATTTGACGAAGTAAAACCAGAAAGCTGCGGCATCACGTTGATGTGGGACAAAACATCGGTGACCATTCCCGTAATGGCCAACTTCAGGCCGAAAGTGAAAGCACAAATGGAAGCGGCTTTGCAGTCAGACAAAAAACCGTATTGGGAAGCAGCGCAATACTACAACGAATACGAAAAAAATCTGCCGAAGGCATTGGAATACGCTACCAAAGCAGCCGAAGCGAATGATAAGGCTTTTTGGATATTCTTATACAAAGCAAAAATTCAGCAGGAAATGGGCGACAAAGCCGGTGCGTTGGCAAGTTCACAAAGATCGCTGGAGCTGGCGACAGCAGCGAAGAATGATGCTTATGTTAAAATGAATCAAGATCTGCAGAAGAAATTAAAGAAATAGTTTCACGCGAAATAACGAAGAAGGCAAAGGCGCAAGGTTTATTTCCTTGCGCCTTTTGTATTTCTCTTTGCGGCTTTGCCGGGGAAACTATTCTGATCTGTTTTCATCCTCATAAAAGTTGATCAAAGCCTGTACAGTATCCTTCAGATCTCCCGAAGCCTGGTCAAACAGATCGTCTTTCGTTTTTTTCGAATTTTTATTCTCCGATGATTTTTTTATGGTAGCCCTTATGGGATCCAGTGCATCAAAAAACTCCGCGATATTTTTTTCGTAGAAATCATTCTCCGCTTCTATCGTTTGAAGCAACTCTTCATATTCATCGAGTATGCTGTAGATATCTTTCACGTTATCCGGCGTATGCCTCCGTGGAATGCGGTCGAATAATTCATTAAGCTGTGTGCTGGTTGCATTCATGTGGACTGTTTGCTGTAAAGATAAAACTTCGATGGGAACAACGAAGGCAAAAGGGAACGACGATTAATTTAATCAAACCCTCTGCGACCCCTCTGCGCTCTCCCGTTCTCCGCGGTGAAGAAAACCACAGAGAAAGAAGAGTGCCGGGTTTAAAGCCAGCGCAATTACAAAAAATCCCCTAAATTGAAAATAAAACCGTTCCGTATGTACGATCTCATAGGCGATATTCATGGGCATTGCAGCACACTAAAGAAACTGCTGGCAAAAATGGGGTATGAACAAACATCAGGCACATGGAAACACGAAAGCCGTACCGCCATATTTGTCGGCGACTACATCGACCGTGGCCCGGAGATAAAAGAAACCCTCGCTCTCGTGAAAGCAATGGTAGACGAAGGCTCGGCGATAGCGCTGATGGGCAATCATGAATACAATGCGGTTGCCTATGCAAAACAAGACGACCTCGGAAATTATTACCGTTCTCACAACACAGTGCACAACCGCCAGCACCAGGCAACACTCCAGCAATTTGAAGCTTATCCTGACGAATGGAATGTTTACCTGCAATGGTTCCAGGAATTGCCGTTGTTTCTCGAGTTGCCCGAACTGAGAGCAGTTCATGCCTGCTGGGATGCGGCACATATCGATTGGCTTCGCCGGAATAATTACCTCACATTGACCGATCAACTGCTACGTGAATCAAACATCCGCGGCTCACAGGCCAACCTCGTGATCGAAGAAACGCTCAAAGGGAAAGAACTCGCCATACCCGAAGCTTTTGTGTGGTATGATAAGGATGGACATGCCCGTATTTCCAACCGGGTGAAATGGTGGAAGCAACCGGAAGGCATCAGCTATGATGATTTTTTATTCAGCTGTCCTCCGCAATTAAAAACTACCAGTATCCCCGGTGATATTTCGATAACGGTATATCCCAAAGATGCTCCGCCAGTCTTCATCGGCCACTACTGGCTCGAAGATAAAGTGCCGGTGATACAGGCAGGTAATGTGATCTGCCTCGATTATAGTGTTGCTAAGAACGGGCCGTTAGTGGCATATCGGTTTGATTGGGAAAATGAGATTGAGGATAAACACTTCGTGTATGTCAATTAAGAATTAAGAATGAGGAATAAAGCGAAGATTATAAATCGCAGATTTTAAAGGGATGGTGTGATTGCGCAGATTATTTTGCTAAAGCAAAATGGAAATGCAGTTTTTACAATAATTCAATGTTGTATAAACTGCATTTTCGTTTCACGAAGTAAAACAACCTGTGTGATCCTTTTATCTTTTAGAAATCTCGATTCCTTATTCGCTTTGGTCTTCTTATAATTCTTAATTGTTAATTCCTGATTGTTTCCGTATTTTTAATAACTGTTCAGGATGCGAATACTCATTCAAAATCCGTTACTTTATTGAAACAAACTTTACCAGGCGACAGGAAACTTTCAATAGCGATCATCTTGCTGTTATTGACGATAATTATCGTTATCGCCATTTCTATATTCCAATCACGACAGATCAATTCTTCCGCAGCTCTCGTAAACCATACCCAGGAAGTATTGATTAACACAGAAAAATTACTCACCGAGCTCACCAACAATGAAAGCGCTTCACGCGGGTATGTGATCACGGGGCAGCAGATTTTCCTGGAATCGATCAGCAGATCCCGGAGAGAATTATATCAGACACTTCAAAATCTTCGTAAACTGACTGAAGATAATCTTCCACAACAACAGCATCTCGATTCCCTCAAATATTATATCGATCACCGGCTGGCTTTTTCGGCAGAAATAGTTGCATTAAAGGAGCAGGATAATTATGATGCAGCCATCGCCCTCACCGAGACCGGTAAGGGAAGACTTTTTGCCGATACCATCAAAACCATCATTTACAAAGTACAGGCAAATGAACACCGCTTGCTGGAACAGCGCAGAAAGGACAATGAAGAAAAACACAACGGGCTCAACATCATCCTGCTTTCGGTGATCGCCTGTATACTGATGCTCATCGGTTTTTTCATACAAAAAATGCTACGTGATCTTGCGGAACGAAAAAAAACAGCGACCACCCTGGTAGAAATGAATCTGCGACTGGCACAAAAGGTAGAAGATACCGGTACTGCTCTTACCCAATCGAACGAACGGCTGGAAGAGACTTTTCTCCGCATCACCGATGCTTTTCTGGCAGTTGACAAAAACTGGAATTATACCTATGTAAATAAACAACTGGGCGAAATGGTGAACCGTACACCAGAATCATTGATCGGCAAAAATATGTGGGAGGAATTCCCGGGGGCGGTGGGATCGGCTACTTACAAGATCTTTCACCAGGCGATGAAAGAACAGCAATACATGTGGAACGAAGATTATTTTGCCGGCCTTGATCTCTGGCAGGAAAACCATGTATACCCTTCACCGGATGGATTGTCGGTATATATCCGCGATGTATCCGAAAAAAAGCGCAAGGAGAGAGAACTGGAAGAAAGTTACCAGCGCTACCAGTATGTAACCAAAGCTACGTCGGACGCGATCTGGGATTGGGATCTGCTGAAAGGTACAATTTATTGGGGCGATGGGTTCGAAAGTAATTTCGGTTATAAACCAGGCGACCTGAAACCTGATATCACTTCCTGGACGACACATATACATGCGGAAGATTTTGACCGGGTGTCCAAAAGTATTTATAATGCCATTGAAGGGGATGGTTTTTTATGGAAAAATGAATACCGTTATCTCAAGGCAGATGGAAGTTTTGCCTATGTCATCGACAAAGGTTTTATCATCCGGAATAGCGAAGGCAAAGCGATACGGATGATCGGCGCCATGCAGGATTTTACAGAAAGAAAGGAAAGTGAACTGGCGTTGAAACAATCTGAATCCTTGCTGAGCAAAGTCAACTCGGAGTTGAGTACAAGGGCGAGGGAACTGGCAATCTCCAATAAAGAACTCGAACAATTTGCTTATGTAGCCTCACACGATCTGCAGGAGCCGTTGCGCATGGTCACCAGTTTTTTGACCCAACTGGAAAAAAAATACAATGATACGCTGGATGAAAAAGGCCGCCGTTATATCCATTTCGCGGTAGATGGAGCCAAACGCATGCGGCAGATCATACTCGATCTGCTGGAGTTTTCGAAAGCAGGCAGATCGGAAGAGAAGGAGCAGGAGGTCGATATCAAGGAGCTGCTGGATGAATTGTTGTTGCTGTATGCCACAGAGGTAGAAGAAAAAAAAGCGGTCATCACCGTTGGCAAAATGCCTGTGCTGCATAAAGCGAAAGCCCCGCTACGACAGGTGTTTCAGAATTTATTGGGCAACAGCCTGAAATATCAGCATGAAAATAGTATACCCCGGATCGATATTTCGGCGATTGAAAAAGCAACCCATTGGGAATTTGTGATCAGAGACAATGGGCTGGGCATTGATCCGAAATATCATGAAAAGATCTTCGTGATCTTTCAACGGCTGCACAACAGGGAGCGTTTTCCGGGAACCGGTATGGGACTGGCCATCACAAAAAAGATCATCGAGAACCTCGGCGGTGGCATCTGGGTAGAATCTGAAGAAGGGAAAGGAAGCGCTTTTCATTTTACTCTATTGAAACAGGAACTTATTAATACCGACCAAACATCCATTAACGATAATCTTACACTATGACATCAATTCACATCCTGCTGGTAGAAGACAATGAGGGGGATATCCTCCTTACAACAGAAGCGCTGGAAGACGGCCGCATTAAAAACAGCATCAGTGTGGTGACAGACGGCGAACAGGCGATGCAGTATTTACATAAGACCGGCGCACACCTCAATGCCCGCGATCCGGACCTGATCTTGCTCGACGTGAACCTGCCGAAACACAATGGCCACGAAGTATTGCAGAATATCAAAAGCACCGAGGCATTGAAACATATTCCCGTGATCATGCTCACCACTTCTTCTTCGGAAAAAGATATCATGGATTCGTATAAAAATTTCGCGAACTGTTATATCACCAAACCTGTGCATGTTTCCGATTTTATGAAAGCGGTGGCACAGATAGAAGATTTCTGGATCAATATTGTTTCGTTACCAAAAAGAAATTAGTATGACGCTTGAAAATAAACAATATCGTTTTTTGGTCGTAGAGGATAATCCCGGTGACTTCGCGTTGATAGCCGATTACCTCGATGAGCAATTTTCAACGATGAACATTACACATACGAAAAGTTATGCGGAAACTTTGTCCGTGTTATATGATGCAGACAAGGAATTTGATGTCATCCTGCTCGATCTCAGCCTGCCTGATAAGGATGGCGAAGGCCTTATCATCGAACTGCTCGAACGCTGTGGAGGCTGCCCTGTCATCGTATTGACGGGGTATGGCGATATCAGCTTCAGCATCCGTTCACTGGGACTCGGCGTGTCTGATTATCTGTTAAAGGATGACATTACGCCCGGGCTCTTATACAAAAGTATCGTGTATGCGATCGAACGAAAACGTATCCATCAGCAATTAGAAGATTCAGAAAAACGTTACAGCAATCTTTTCCAGATGAGCCCGCAGCCAAAGTTTATCGTTGATCCGGAAACGCTCGATGTTATTCACGTAAACAATGCGGCCATTGAAAAATATGGCTATACAGAAAAAGAATTTCTCAACATGTCGATCAATGACATCCGTGCTTCGGAAGAACTGATCCGCCTGAATGACCAGTTTGAAGAAGCAGTGAGGCAGAACGGCAAGTACAACGGCGTTTTCAGGCATCAGACAAAATCCGGCGATCAGCTCGATGTAGAACTTTATGGCAGCCCCATCAAGTTAAATGATAAAGAATATCGCTCGTTGATAGCGATTGATGCTACAGAAAAACTGCGTTTTGAAAACAGCATCACCAGGGCCATCATCAAAACACAGGAAGACGAACGGTATGAAATTGGCGGTGAGCTGCACGACAATGTTTGCCAGATACTGGCTACCTGCCAGATGGGTTTGTCAATGATGAAAGATTCGCTGGCGCCGCAATCGATGGAGCTTTACAACCAAACGAGAAATTACATTACGCTGGCGCTGGAAGAGATCCGCAACTTATCGCACCGGCTGGCACCTGCATTTTTCAACAATACTTCACTGGAAGAATCCTTTGAGCTGCTGCTCAAACATGCGGATATGGAAAACAAATACCGCATCAGCCTTTCTTTCGACAAATCGATCCGTGAGCGGGAACTTGATAAGGAGCTTCAATTAAATCTATATCGGATATTGCAGGAACAACTACGTAATATTTTCAAGTATTCAAAAGCTTCCGAAGTCGACGTAGATATTTACCTGCACAAAGATTGTGTGGTGATGAGTGTAACCGACAATGGTGTTGGATTTGATACCAAACTGATACGGCAGGGAATAGGGCTCACCAACATTAAGCGCCGTGCAGAATTATTCTCCGGCGGATTGGAAATTGTGAGCAGCCCGGGCAACGGGTGTGAGTTGACGGTGAAGATACCTTTAGGAAAGTCATGAGTTACGAGTGAGGGGTGGGTGATCGTGGGTGAACTTTCTCTACGAAAACACTGGTGCTTTACGAATTTGCAATGAAAAGAATATCTCACTACTGTAGAGAACATGAGCTAAAAGAGTTTTAGAAGTGAAAGAAAAATAATAATTCTCTGCGAAAACTCTGCTCCTTCCCGTTCTCTGCGGTAAAAAAACTTCAAACCTGAAAGATCATTCACCAGTAAGATCCTTTCAAAAAACATCTCAAACACTATCAAGTCATCCGCTACCCGAAATTCCCCCTCACGCCCGTTGTATAAAAGGGTGAAAATGTTTCATTTATGAAGTGTATAAAAGATCATTTTCAGGTATATCGATAAACCACGAAAATCATTATCGACATTTCGTGGATTTGCGAAGAATTAGCGGCTATCTTTAGGCGCATGAGCGAAAGTTTTGAAATACCGGTGGATTACAAGGGTAAGGAGCACCTTTTTCCGGCCGAACTGATCAGCACGGGATATTCTTATAAGATCATCGTGGATGTTTTTGATATGTTGGTATCTTACGAACCCGATGAGGAACGGAATTTCAGGGCATTGATCGATTATGAAAATCTCCAGAAAAATGACCTGCCCGATAAAGCTTTATTGGAAGAAATTGCAAATACCTTAATTTCAATTTTCAAAGATTAGCGCCTTGGCACCCATCAATTATATCAGGCTTTCGGAACTTACAGGAACAATCGCAAGAGTGATCACGGCGAATTTTGCTACCAAAACTTATTGGGTGATCTCCGAGATAGCCAACCTGAAATTTTATCCTCAAAAGAATTATTATTTTTTCGACCTCGTGGAAAAAGATCCATCTACGCATGCGGTGCTCACCAGCATCAAGGCCAATGCCTGGAGTACTGCCGTAGCGAGGATCCGGAATTTTGAAAGGCAGACCGGGCAACAGTTTGACAACAATATCAATGTGTTGCTGCAGGTATCGGTAGAGTATCATATTACATATGGCTTGAAACTGAACATTCACGATGTAGATCCCGCATTTACGATAGGCAACCTCGAAAAGCAGAAGCAGCTTACATTACAGCAACTGGCCGACCTGAATCCCGAGCATGTGAGCTTTAACGGAACGGAGTATAATACCTACAACAAAAGCCTTTCATTGAATCCCGTGCTGCAACATATCGCCATCATCGGCTCTCCGGATTCGGATGGTTACCGCGATTTCAAACATGAACTTTCTAATAATCATTACGGGTATGCGTTCACGTTAGACGAGTATCCGGCGCAGGTGCAAGGGGCAGGAATGGAAGCTGGTATCGTGCGCCGGCTGGTGGAAATATTCATCAGCAATAAGCCCTATGATGCAGTGGTGATAGTACGAGGCGGCGGATCGCAAACGGATTTTCTTATTTTCGATTCGTATGAGATCGGAAAAGCGATCGCACGTTTTCCTATACCGGTATTCACCGGGATAGGGCATACACGCAATGAAAGCATCGCGGATATGATGGCGCATACCGCTACCAAAACCCCCACCAAAACCGCAGAGTCGATCATTGCACACAACCGTGCTTTTGAAGAACAGGTACTGGAACTCCAGAAACAAATACTGACTACCACCAACAGCCTGTTGTCTACGAACCAGTTGATGCTGAGCCATGCCAAAACCGCTGTACATGCGGCTTCGGTGGATATCATACAACAACAGGATGCGGCACTGGCATCCGTCAGTTCCATCATGCGTGAATTTTCATTGAGAACTGTTTATGATCAGCAGCAAATGGTGGCCAGCCAGGTAACAGTCATAAAAAATGCATCGGCCCGACAATTCAGCGAAGCCCGCCATCGCCTTGAAAATTACACACAACTTGTAAAACACCTCAGCCCGGCATCGGTGCTGAAACGTGGATACGCACTGTTGTATAAAGATGGCCAACTGGTAACGGGCGGCGAAACCATACAAACCGGCGATACGATCACCACTGTACTCGCCGACGCAACAATAGGATCAATTGTAACATCGATAAATACCAACCATGAGTGAACAACTAAATTACGCGAACGCGATGGCTGAACTTTCAGCGATAGCGGAAGCGATGGAAGATGAAAGCATAGGCATTGATGAACTTTCGGAAAAAGTGAAACGTGCCGCTGAACTGATCGCTTTTTGCCAGGATAAATTGCGGTCTACGGAAGAGGATGTGCGCAAAGTAATTGCCAAAATGGAGAAAAAGAAATAATAAATAAGGAATATAAAATACGAAATACAAAAGTTGGCATCCCTGTAAGTAGAGCTGCAGTTGCATGATGTAGCTACCACTGAAAGTCACAAACTTCCTTATTCCTTATTTATATTCCTTATTTCTTATTTCCACCTCTGACTTTCATTTGTAAAGTATACACCGCCTTCGAAGCCGTAATAAAAAGCACATCTTTTTTCTTTCCTCCAAAAGTAACATTGGCGGTCCAGTTGGCAGGAACATCTATCTGTTCGATCTGTTTTCCCTGCGGATCAAAAACGCTGACTCCTTTGCCGGTGAGATAAATATTCCCTTTTTCGTCGATCGTCATTCCGTCGGAGCCTTTATCTGTAAAAAGTATTTTGTTGCTTAGGCGACCATCCGTTTCGATGTTGAAACGATACGTTTTTCCAGCGCCGATATCAGCTATGTATAAATATTTTCCATCCGCTGTGCCGATGATCCCGTTTGGCCGTATCATACTATCGGCCACTACCATAGGCGTCTTCCCTTTTTGGAGGTAATATACATTTTGCGCCGCAAGTTCGGGAGCCTTACGTGTCCAGTAATCCCGTTGGTAATACGGGTCGGTGAAATAAATATTATTTTTTCCATCAACCCAAAGATCATTCGGGCCGTTGAAATGAAGCCCGTCAAGGTCTTTGAGTAAAACCGTCACTTCTTTTTTTTGCGAAATGCTCCACAATTGATTGTGCTCATCCGCACAGGTCAGCAGGTTTCCCTTGCGGTCAAAATACATTCCGTTGGAACGGCCTGCACTATCCATGAAAATACTTAACTCGCCGGAAATGGAGTATTTCCATATCTTATTGTTGGGCTGATCGGTGAAAAAAACATTCCCTTTTTTATCTGCAGCCGGGCCTTCTGTAAAACTGAATTGATCAGCTATCAACTGAAGTCTTGCTCCATCCGCGACAATGGTACTTGACCTTTTAATTGGAACCATAGCAGTTACCTGGGCATTCAGTCCACCTGAAATGAGGGTTGATAATAACAATAACCTGCCTGTTTTTTGTAAATTCATTTATTAAATATCGGCTAATTGCACGATATCTGATAATATTGGCTCCTTTGCCGATATTTATCCCTAACTGAAATATCGGTTTATTAGCCGATATTTTGAAATATCGACAAAATACCCGATATTAGTAGTATGATAGGAGTTATAACAGGAGATATCATCAATTCACGGGAGGCTGGTGATCAGGAAGAATGGCTGGTGCCGATCAAGCAGATCTTCAAACGGTTTGGCAAAAGTCCGAAGACATGGGAGATATTCCGGGGAGATAGTTTTCAGTTGGAAATAGCCAAACCTGAGGATAGTTTTTGGGCGGCTCTTTTACTGAAATCGTCGATACGATCCGTACGAAACCTGGATGTTCGCATGGCGATAGGCATTGGGGAAAAAAGCCATGATGCGGCGAGGATATCCGAATCGAACGGAGAAGCCTTCATCAATTCGGGAGAGAAATTTGAAAACCTGAAAAAACAGAAACAGAACCTCGCCATCAAAACTCCGTGGGAAGAACTGGATGAACAACTCAACCTGATGATCAGCCTTGCCTCTATTGCGATGGATAAATGGAGCCAGTCGTCGGCGCAACTCATCGCATTATCCTTACAAAATAAAGAGCTGTCGCAAAAAGAACTAGGCGAAAAAATAGACATCGGGCAATCTTCTGTGAGCGAGCGCCAGAAGCGGGCGCATTTTGAAGAGATCATGGAACTGGAGAATTTTTATCGCCGGCAGATCACCTTAAAACTTACCCAATGATCTTATTATTGATACAAATTTTGATGGCGCACATGATCGGAGATTTTTTTCTGCAACCCAAAAAATGGGTGCAGGATAAGGAAGTCAAAAAATTGAGATCTGCCTATCTCTATCTGCACACCGCCATACATATAGCGCTCATCCTGTTGCTCACCGGCGGTTTCACTTTCTGGAAGATAGCGTTGCTGATAGGAGCATTGCATTTCCTGATAGACAGCCTGAAACTTTCCTTTCAGAAAAAAGACAACAAACGGAAATGGTTTTTCATCGATCAGTTGCTTCATTTACTCAGCATTGTGATCACATGGGGAGTTGCGACAAAATATTCACTCAACGCAGAATTTTTTAAAAATGAAAAATTCTGGGTAATGTTTGCCGCCGTATTGTTTGTATTGACCCCGACTTCTTATATCATCCGTGTGTTCATTTCAAAATGGAGCCCGAATACCAATAATACCAACATGAATCAAAACCGGCTGCTCGGCAATGCCGGTGTGGATGAATCTTTGGAAGATGCGGGTAAGTGGATCGGCATGATGGAACGCATACTTATCCTCATTTTTATCGGTTCGGGTAAATGGGAAGGAATCGGTTTTCTACTCGCCGCAAAATCCATCTTCCGGTTTGGAGACCTCAAAGAAGCCCGCGATAAAAAGTTGACAGAGTACGTGCTGATCGGCACGATGATGAGTTTTATCATCACGATCATAGTCGGGATGATCGCGTTCAATTTTATTCAGCGGCCTGGATGATTTATTTGTCCGCGGTTCTAAAATCTACCAGGTAAGGTTGCAGCGAGATTCCGCTTTCCGTACGGAAGCCCGGTCCCAGTACGATCTGGTATTGTTTGCCTGGCTCCAGTTTTATATCAAAGCTGATACTTTTACCATCTTCGGCAAAGCCGCGGAAATTTGCAAAACGCAAAACAGCTGATTCGCCTAACGGCCCGAATTCAAAATTACGGAAGGCCTTGTCCATCTTTTCTGAAAAGTCAAAGCTGATGGTAGTGATGGAAGAAGAAACATTTTTGTTATTGTTCTCAAACTCACGAATGCCGGTAACAACCGGTCTTGATTGTTCGTAAGCCGCTTTCAGTTCTTTCAATGTCTTGCTGAAATAACCCGAACGGTTTACAAGATCTTCCAAAGCAGCTTCATTGTTGTAATCCAGCTGGATCATCTCTTTCACCGCCTGTTTTTTGTCTTTCGCTTTTGCATAATATCTTTCGCAGATGGCATAACCGACATAATAACCCAGATCACGCTGACCGAATTCATTTTCGCCATTACTATATAACCAGAAACCTGTGAAGGCGTTATATAATTGTGTGGCAAATTTATTCCTGACTTTCTCCTCATTGGCCTTGCCATAAGTGAAAGAGGGGGTGGTAGAAGCTTTACCAGTGGCTTTCACTGCTACAAATTCAGCGACACCTTCCATTACGCATTGCCCTAAAAGATTATCACAGATGGTGATCTTTTGCTGCGTATGCACATATTCATGCACATTGTTGAAGTGTATATTCCTGATGGGATCCGTATCAAAATAAGGACGCAGATGTCCCATGTTAGCCGGAAACTCTTTGGTGACGGTAGTTTTATCGGCCAGGCCTATTTCACAACCAATGAGCACCATACTGTCGAGTGTGGTGCCACCGGTACGCAAAGCACCAATGGTGAAATAGACTTTCGCAGGTTTTGTAGCTGGATAAATGGTTTTTAATTTTTGCACCCCTTTTTCTATTTCGCTTGCCAGCGATTTTGCCCGAAGTGTATTTGGCCTGATCGATTGCCAGAATAATGGGTAGTTGTTGATTGCCTGGATGTATGATCTGTCCGTATAATCCCTCACCTGCATAATAGCTTTGAGGCCCGGAGAACCTTTGCTGATGAACATTTCGTTGATGATGGCATATTGTTGGGCACTGTCTTTGGTTGCGGTGATCTTATCATAGGCTTTCCAGAAATTGTCGATATCATAGGTCACGATATTTTCCTGCTGCGCAAACGCGAAGGAAAAAACGAAGATCATAATACAATTAATAAAAGCGATCTTAAATTTCATGTTTGATAAGATTATTGAAGATAAATAAATCTGTCAGCCTGAGCCTGTCGAAGGTTTGTTTATCCAAACCGGATCGGCCTTCGACAAGTTCAGGCTGACAGACAAGACTGATTATTTTGCAATTTACAGTAAATGCTTTACATCAGTTGTGCAAGATGTTTGTTAATGGTCTGCCGGTCGGCCGGAGAAGTAGTGAGTTCCAATGCTTTTTTATAACTGGCGACTGCTTTTATTTTATCGATATCCGTGTAAAGATTACCCAGCAAACTGTGGTAAAATGGATTTTTGTCCAGGCCTAATTTCTCTGCTTCAATGATGGCAACTTGTTTCCCTCTCACTTTCGCCAATGCGAAGGTTCTGCCCTCTAAATGATCAGCACGTATCAAAGAGACGTACCTAAACCCTAATCTCTAAACCCTAATCTCTAAACTTTTATTTGAGAAGCATATCCTTGTTTCAAAACATTCAGGATAGATGGTGGAGTGAGTACGATCAATTTTTTGGCAGCAGGCAGATCTATCGGCTTTCCATAACCCTCCGGCGCCCAGGGATACATCTGGTTGGCATTAATGAGGTAAGGATTGTTTTCAAATAAAATGAAAGTCCCGTCGGGGAAATTTTTGGCAGCGATTTCCACTGTTTTTTTGGAGCCATCCGCATTCATTCTTTCTGCATGAATGATCTCATCTATTTTGCCAATAGGGGTTTTCAGATCAAATCCATATTCCGTGTTGGCGTTTACCCAAAGCGATTTGAATCGGATAAAATCTTCTCTGCGGCATTCGGCACAAGGCCTGTGTCCAGCTGCAAATGCGGTAGCTTCATCGAGGAAAAATAATTCGGTGTATTTCCCGGGCGCCATTACAGGGCGTTTCCAGTTCTTGAATTCCAGTCTGCAGGTGATCCAGGCTTTCAGCCTGAAGCTACGATTGATCTCCTGGAACTTATTGTGCAATAAACCACGGTTACCCATCCAGGCGCCCCGTGCCTTGGTACGGATGATCTCACCCAGAGGAGTAACGCGGTTTTGAAGCATGATTATTTTTTGCGTGGAGCAACTTTTTTAGCAGCTTTTTTCACTTCCTTTTTTGCTGCGGCTACTTTTTTTACCGGTGCAGATTTCGTGACTTTTTTCGCTGCTTTCTTTACCACTTTCTTTACTTCTTTTTTTGCAGCAGCAACTTTTTTCGCCGCAGCGGCTTTAGCTACTGGCTTTGCAACTTTTTTCACAGCTTTAGCCACTGCTTTTTTTACCGGGGCTTTCTTTGCCGTGATATCCTGTACCTTTTCTTTTACCGACTGAATAGCATCGCCTGCTATTTCTACAATATGGTCTTTTTGATTAACGATCTTGCCAGCCAGTTCGCCAACTTTCTCAGCGATCTTGATCATTGTCGTTTTCTTTGCGGGAGCTTTTTTAGTGCCGCCAGATTTTTTTGCCATGGGTTGAGTTTTTGATGATAGTAAATATAATAATACTTACTTAACTAAGAAGTTTCAAAGGTGCAAAGTAGCACTCAGATATAAGGTCAACTATCTTTTATGCACCCTGTGCCTTTGAAACTTTATCGCAAATCTATAGTGCCTGCGCTCCGGCTTGCGCCACTTCATGATCCTGCTCAACCGAGCCGCCAGAAACGCCTATGGCCCCAACAATTTTTCCTTCCTTATTTTTTAATACTATTCCTCCCGGAAATGAAATCAATCCTCCATTGGAATGTTCGATCTGGTACAAAGGCCCTCCAGGCTGCGATAGTTTACCTATCTCTCCGGAGTTCATATCGAAGTAGCGGGAAGTTTTTGCTTTTCTTATCGAAATATCAATTGATCCCAACCAGGCATTATCCATACGATGAAAGGCAACCAGATTGGCTCCTTCGTCTACCACGCTAATATTCATCGCAACACCGATTTCTTTCGCTTTTGATTTTGCTGCAGCAGAAATTTTTTCCGCCTGCTCTAATGTGATACCCATAAAATTATTGTTTAATGAAATCATATTACTTCAAAGGGTATACCATATCGGCCAATTCAGGCAGATTTATGAAAAAAGGAAAATTTATAACGGTTCCGCAAATAAAGAATAATTTTATCGCCAGAAAAAATAGCGAATATGTCTTCAAATTTAAAATTATCGGTTACTCCTGCAGACCATACTGCGGGCGGATCATCCGCGGAATTTGTACTGCTCGAGTACGGCGACTATCAATGCTCACACTGTGGTGATGCATACCTGGTGATAAAAAAATTGCAGGAAGAATTCGGGCCGAGGCTGCAATACGTATTCAGGCATTTTCCTCTTACCGAAACGCATATTTACGCAAAAGCCGCTGCCATAGCTGCTGAAGCGGCAGCAGCGCAGGGTAAATTCTGGGAAATGCACAACATCATGTATGAAAATCAAAACAAACTCAACAGTACGGGATTAGTGAATTTTGCCCAAAAGATCGGACTGGATGTAGAGCAGTTCAAAAAGGATATCCGCGATGAAAAATTTACTTCGCTGGTGGAAGATGCCTACGAAGAAGGAAGAAGGCTTGGTGTAAATTATACTCCAACTTATTTCTTGAATGGTCAGCGTTTCGGCGGCGGTTCCAAAGATCTGTACACGATGTTGCATTCGACAGCAACTGGTAACAAATAACCGAAAATCTAAGGATGTTTTAAAGCCGCTGAATTTTTCAGCGGCTTTTTTATGAGGCAGTATCCGGTTTTTAATAAGCATCTGTTATTAACCAAACTCAGTTCCCATGTATCTTTCACACGAATATGCGGTTGAAGCCGATGATTGGCTGTTTTACTTTTGCATCATTAATCATACAAATAAAACAGTTTTATGAAAAAAGGGAAATACATCGACTATACTTGCCTGATCGCATGTTTATCGCATAACAAACGGGACGCTTCAGCTATCACCAAATTAGTGGAACAGGTAGAGGCCGACGAAAAATTAAATGAAAGATTACTGTTGGCGGAAAAGTCAATTAACCTCTATCCATCGGCTGCCAATATGGTGAACTGATAGGCGAGTTTTGTGTTGTACTAACGATATCGTGTACACGAAATTTTCATAATGGGGGAGCATGGCATTCGCTTTGTTATACAGATCAATCTTTCTGATTGATATTTTGCGGATGATGATAAAATTTCGCATAAATATTTTATATTGTTGTTATTCTAATATGAATCTTATGCGTTACCAATCCTTTATCGTTGTTTTTTGCTGTCTTATGTGTTTGCTTCCGTGGGTTTCGGATGCGCAAAAAATAGTAGATACTTCCAAAGCCACGCATACTGCCGCTGCCGGGCCGCAGTTCAAAGCTTCGGGATGGCATCAGTTCTGGTGGGGGAAACATTGGCGCAAAGAATGGCTGCAACCTGTTACGTTTCCTGTCTTTCGCATCGATACAGTTTTAGGCGGACTTACACCGGAAAAACTGGGTGGTGGGCATCAGACAAAATCGTTGCGCATGCATGATAAGACCGGTAAAGAATATATTCTTCGCACTATTGATAAAGATCTTGAACTGTTGATCCCCGAAGAATTCAAAGGGTCGATCGTCAATGATATTGTAAATGATCAGATATCAACGGCACATCCATATGGCCCACTTTCCATCGCCAGCCTGGCGGGAGCTATCGGCAGCCTTCACACCAACCCTGTCATTGTCTTTGTTCCTGATGATCCGTCTTTCGGTGAGTTTCAAAAAATATTCGCCAATAAACTTTGCCTTTTTGAAGAGCGCCCTTCCGGTGATGGATGGGAGAATACCGCTTTTACAAACTATGCCGATAAAGTTCATAACTCCGAAAAACTATTGGAATATCTCCAGGAAGACAACGACAAACAGGTAGACCAACATGCATTTCTCCGGATCCGTTTGCTGGATATGCTGGTAAATGACTGGGACAGGCATCCAGACCAATGGGTATGGACGGCTTATAAAAAAGACGGCCGCACTACTTATTATCCTTTTGCCCGCGATCGCGATCAGGCATTTTCAAAAACAGATGGCGTCAATATATTTCTGCTTTCATTGCCTTGGGTATTGCGCAGCGTACGTAATATCAACGCTAATATTCATGATGTGATAGGCGTGAACCTTGCAGCAGTGACTTTGGATAAACAGTTTCTGAATGAGTTGACCAAAGAAGATTGGGAAACTACGATAAGATCAGTACAGGCGGCACTTACAGACGAAGCTATCCATGAAGCCATCCTTAAGATGCCCCCGGAAATTTACAGCATGTCTGGTAAATGGCTGGAGAAAAGATTGAGGCAGCGGCGCGACAACATGATGTTTTACGGAATGAAATATTACCGCATCATTAACAAAAGAGTGTTTCTAACTGGCACGGATAGACGCGAATTGATCACGATCGATAAAACCGGCAAACGTACCACGGCCATTACCATACAAAAACTGAACAAGCAGGAAGTAGCCGGCGATACTATCTTTCATCGTTTATTTGACCGCAGTCTTACCCGCGAAATAAATATTTATTCTATGGGAAGTGAAGATGCATTCGTTTACAAAGGACAGGCAAGAAATAAAATATTTACCCGTAACATCGGAGGTGAAGGAACAGATACTTATCTGGATATGACCTCATCAAAAGGAAGCGGGCATAAAACGAGGATCTATGATCATGTAGCTGATTCGACAGATAAGGATCGGAGGCTGTGTGTGAAACAAGATGCAGATACTACGTATACTTTCTACAATCGCAAAGCATTCAAATATGATTGGTACAAACCATCCTTGCTTCCCGGCTTTACCCCGGATGATGGTGTTACCATTGGTGTTGCGTTTACTTACCGGCGTATGCAATGGCATAAATTTCCTTATGGCTGGGAGCAAACGATCGGGGCAAGTTATGCTACCGAAACAGGCGCTATCGGGGTTTATTACAAAGGAGTTTTTCGGGAGGCGATTGGTAAATGGGATATTGTGCTGAACGCAAACGCCAAAGCCGCCAGGTTTGTACTTAATTATTATGGCTATGGAAATGATACGAAACTGAATGATGCGGATATAGATTATTTCAGGGTGAGGTCATCGGGTTTTCTTTTGAACCCCGGTGTGAGCCGAACCTGGAAGAGCCATACCATTCATGGCGGCTTGTTATTTCAGAGTGTAAAAGTTCAATCTACGGCTGGTAAATTTATTTCGCAGCCAGGTGTAATCGATCCGACTGTATTTGAAACGAAATATTTCGCCGGGGCGAATGCAGGTTATACCAATGAAAATGTAAAAAAGAAAAAGAATCCCGATTTTGGGACGGGATATCATGTCGGAGCCGCATACTTTGTCAACACACAGGAAACCGGCCGAAGCTTTGCGAAATTGGACGCTTATGCTAAAATTTACCTTCCGCTTGCCAAAGGGCTCACGCTGGCACACCGCACCGGAGGTGCCACCAACATAGGCGACTACGAATTTTACCAGGCCAATACCATCGGCGGTACTGAAAACCTTCGTGGATACTGGCGTACAAGATTCAATGGCAAAAGCAGTTTTTATCAAAATACAGAGTTAAGACTACAATTGCTCACACTGAAGGGATATGTGTTCCGTGGACTGGTAGGCATGTACGGTTTCTTCGACGACGGAAGGGTTTGGGTCAAAGAGGATAATTCCGATAAGATACACACCGGTTATGGCGGAGGACTATACTTCATGCCATACAATAAATTGTCTATCGACCTTTCTTATGCCACTTCAACAGAAGCCAATGTTTTTACGGTACGTACAGGATTCTTCTTTTAGATCACACGGATTAAAACGGATGACACGAAGTTGCAACGAGGAAAGTTCTTGAATAAATCCTTACACTATCTCACTGAAATAGTTTTTCTCCGGCGATGGATGTTCCACAGGTCTACTGCCGTAAATGTTTTTGTACTGATGAAACCCTCTGCCAGTGTCTCTTTTACCTGGTTTGTGAGTTCCTTCAGCTGTTCTTTACTTAGTGTATTCAATACTTTTGATTGAGTTTTCATGATCGTTTTTTTTACAATTATTTTTTGAAATATTAAAACATTTTTATTTCCGGGTGCAAATTCGAATTTTCACTCTTATCATTATTTTTTTTCCTTGTCTTCGGTAAGGCTCATTTTACTAACGGTATTTTTTGTTATAATAAAAATCAAAAAAATGCAGTTGATAACATCCGGATTTTACAATCAGCCTGTTGTTATCAACTGCATTACTTTTTACGAAGTAGAACAAACTGTGGAATCACTCCATTCCTTTTAAATCTATGACCACCTTCGCTCTATTCTTCGCTCAAATTCTTAATTCTGAATTGATTATAGTATTGATCTCACTAATCCCCCTTCAACTCTGATAGCTGCCCCATTAGTAGCAGAGGCCAGCGGGCTGCAGAAATAAGTGACAGTATCTGCTACTTCATCCGTTGATGCAAAACGATTGATGAGTGAAGTAGGGCGCATGTTTTTGAAAAAATCTTCTTCCACTTTTTCTACGGAAGTTTTTCCTGCTGCAGCAAGGTCTTCAATAAATCCTCCAACTCCTTTAGATTTTGTAGGGCCGGGAAGGATAGAGTTTACCGTAACGCCGGTCCCTTTGGTCAATTCCGCCAAACCACGTGCTACCGCCAGTTGTGCGGTTTTAGTCATTCCGTAATGGATCATTTCATCGGGAATGAAAACACCCGATTCACTGGAAATGAAAATGATCCTTCCCCAGTTTTTTTTCAGCATGCCCGGGAAATAGTGTCTTGATAAACGGATCCCACTCATGACATTGATATCAAAAAACCGGAACCAGTCTTCATCCGGGATATCGGTAAATGCTTTCGGTTCAAATATGCCCGCATTATTGATCAGGATATCCACTTCCGGAAGTTCGGCCAACAGCTTGTTTATTTCATCCACTTTAGAAAAATCGGCTACAATGCCTGAAACTACTCCGCCTTTTACCAGCGATTGCAACTGCTGAACAGCTTTGTCTACACCATCTTTGCTTCGGCCATTGATGATAACCCTGGCTCCTTCAGCCAATAATTTATGGGCGATAGAAAATCCGATACCGGCGGTGGAGCCCGAAACGAACGCGGTTTTATTAGTTAATTGTAAATCCATGTGAGGAGGTTTAAATTGTGGGAGATTGTTTGTGATACTGGATGCCGGATACTTGATCGTTGATGCTGGTAATTCTTAAAAGCCAACCTTCACTAAGTTATTCGCTATAATCCAGTATCCAGCATCCAGATCCACCATCAAAGTTACAACATTCATTATTTTGTTCTAATTTTATCCTATGGCAAGGATAGAGACCCTGGAAGATTTTTACCTTCAGAAATTTCAATGGTTACCAGATAACCTGAAAAAGGATATCGGCCATTTCAATGTTTTTCGTGTTGAAGAATGCGGCGACAGGCCGGTGGAATATACCCGCCGGGAATTTTATAAGGTTGCCCTTCTGCGAGGGCATTATATTTATCATTATGCCGACAAAAGCCTGGAAGTCAAAGGTACTACACTGATCTTTTTCAATCCTGTTGTGCCCTATACATTTGAAAAGATCAGTGAAGGATCTACCGGATTTTTCTGCATTTTCAAGGATGCATTCTTTACAGAAACTATGCGTGTGGGTATCCAGGATCTGCCTATGTTTGCCTCCGGCAACAAACCGAGTTATGTGCTGAATAAAAAACAGGATAAGTTTGTGAGCAGCATATTCGAAAAAATGCTTGAAGAGATCGGATCCGATTATGTATATAAATATGACCTCATCCGCAACTATATCATGGAGATGATCCATTATGCACTCAAACTGGAGCCGGAGGAAAATATTTACCAGCATACCGATGCCAACAGCAGGATCACCGCGGTTTTTACAGAATTACTGGAGCGGCAATTCCCGATAGAGTCTCCTTCGCAGCGTTTTTCTTTACGTTCTGCCCGCGATTTTGCAGAACAATTGGCAGTGCACGTCAACCATCTCAACCGGGCTATCCGGCTGACTACCGGAAAGACCACTACGGATCATATTTTCGAACGCCTGACCGGTGAAGCCTGTGCCTTGCTCAAACATACTAACTGGAATATCTCCGAAATCAGCTATAGCCTTGGTTTTGAGGAGCCAGCGCATTTCAATCATTTCTTCAAAAAACAGACGAGTGTGACGCCATCGGCTTTCAGGGAGTGAATGAGTGAATGAGTGAATGAGTGAATGGTGAAATATTCGAAGTATATATAATAGCATAGATTCATTCTCTCGCAACTGTATAATTTATTACTTAAAGGCCAACGGTTCCGTGGGCTTTTTTTAATTTATGAAAATATAAGCTTCTGATATAATAACAATCTTCGAGGGTTTCACCATTCACCATTCACCATTCACTTATTGTTTGAATTATACAAGTATCTGTTTGCGCCCTGCAACAATCCCTTCTCTTTCCCGATGTAGCTTTGTGTTATCAAATTAAAACAAGGATTATGAAAAAGAAAGTATGGTTTGTTACCGGAGCATCGAAGGGGCTTGGGTTAACATTGGTCAAAGAATTATTAGAACAAGGGTATTCAGTTGCGGCAACTTCACGCACCAAGGCCCGGCTGGAAAATGAAGTTGGGGTTTCTTCGGATCGTTTTTTCGCAATACAGGCTGATTTGTCTGACGAGACAAGTATCCAGGCTGCGGTAAAAAAATCTTACGAACACTTCGGGCAACTTGATGTGGTGGTAAATAATGCCGGATACGGGATCGGCGGCTCTATTGAAGAGCTTAGCCAGGAGGAGATCATGGAAAGTTTTAATGTAAATGTATTTGCAACACTGCATGTGATCAAAGCTGTTATGCCGTATCTGCGGGAACAACGTTCCGGGCATATCATCAACATTTCATCGATCGCCGGCTTTGCGGCAGCAACAGGCTGGGCTATTTATGCGGCGGCGAAATTCGCAGTGGTAGGGCTTTCCGAAGTATTAGCAGAAGACGTGAAAGAATTCGGGATACACGTAACCGTAGTGGAACCAGGCGCTTTCCGTACCAGTTTCCTTTCCGGTGAATCACTGGTCTTAGCAAAAAATCCTATGGCTGTTTACAAAGACGTCCGGGCTTCACATGCCAGGTATGCCAGTTTTGATGGCGCACAGGCCGGCGATCCGGCAAAAGCCGCAACGGCGTTCATTCAACTGGCAGAAACCGATACGCCCCCTGTACGATTATTTCTTGGAACCGATGCCTACCAAAGGGCTTCGCAGAAACTGGAAGTCATAAAAACCGATCTCGAAAATTGGAAAATGCTCACTTTATCAACAGATTTTAATTCATAAAAACAACAACAATGAAAAATAAGACATGGTTTGTAACAGGTGCTTCTCAGGGCATCGGACTTACATTAGTAAAAAAATTACTCGCCGATGGATACCAGGTGGCGGCTACTTCCCGGAAACTTAAAAGCCTTGAAGAAGCCATCGGGCAGAAGAATGAAAATTTTTTACCACTTGAAGTAGTTTTGACAGACGAGGCAAGTGTGGAAAAATCTATCAGGGAGGCCGTAGAACATTTCGGGACGATCGATGTAGCAGTGAATAATGCCGGTTATGGACTCACAGGTGCTTTGGAAGAATTGACCGATGCGGAATCAAGGCAGAATTTTGATGTGAATGTCTTTGGTTCACTGAATGTGATCCGAAAAGTATTGCCGGTAATGCGAAAACAGTCTTCGGGATACATCTTCAACATTTCCTCCATCGGCGGTTTTACGGGAGCATTTCCTGGTTTTGGGATCTATTGCGCTACCAAATTTGCCGTGCAGGGTTTTACCGAATCTCTTGCGGCAGAAATAAAACCCTTCGGCATTCACGCGACCGTAGTTTTGCCGGGTTATTTCCGCACCAACTTCCTTGAATCTTCTTCATTAAATGTGCCTTCAAATCAGATGGAAGAATATAAGAATGTAAGAGAAGTGGAGGAATTGCATCAGCAAAGTATTAATGGTAATCAGCCCGGCAATCCTGAAAAAGCGGCCGAAGTGATCATCCATGCTTCACTGGATGCAGAACCCCCGGTTATGCTGTTTTTGGGAGCTGATGCGTACAAACTCGCTGAAGAAAAAATAAAACAAGTGGAAAAAGATCTGGAGAAATACAGGGAACAGGCGACTAACACTGGCTTCTAAACTACTACAAAGTGGGTAGTGGATAAAAACATATTAACATTTTTGTGACTAAACTGTGCGCAATATTTGTTGCAAGGGTATCATCTTATCAATAAATTTGAAACAGACAAATACCGTCAATATGAAATTTACCACCGGACAAACAGTGATCCTCTTAGATACCGAATTCAAGCCTGCAGGACAGGCGATAGTGTGTGCCTACGAAGAGCATTCGAATAAATATGAAGTCAGCTTTGTATATCCTGGCAACCAGACCCCGGACAGGATCGCGGTTCCCGAAGAAAGGCTGCTGATCTTTTCGGAGATGGTAGCTTAGAAGTCAAAAGTAAATAGTCAATGGTCAAACCTTCGAGGTTTATAATATTCACGCCCCGTCTTTAGATGGGGCGTTTTAATTAAATATATCTGTTGTCAATCGTCTGCGGTCGGTGGTCTGTGGTCGGTGGTCCGTTGTCACCTCTTCCCTAAAATAAAAAGGGTCCCTCCGTAGAAACGGAGCGACCTTTTCGATTGCTTGCCATATGAAAAAAGTTGACAGTAAAAATTACTGTTTGAATTATCTGGTAGTTATTTGAAATCTCTTTCCTCTCTTTCTGAAACAAAAGTACTGCGGGTTCTTCTTAGTTTTTTTCCTAATTTCAATACCTTTTATTATGCTAAAAGGGTACGGATGGTAGATAAACCCTTTATTGATAGGCATTTGCAGGAGAATTCCATATTATCTCCAAAAAAAATCAGCATTCGTTAAATAAATGTTATGGTATCGTTCCCGAAGAAAAATTTTTGCTTGAAACTTCGAAATACAGATTTTCTGATAAAATATTAAATATGTATTTTATTGTAATATTATTTTTGAACCAATGAATTTTATTTCAATCTGAAACTGAACGTGTTTTTCGCCATAATTCACGTTTTGACAAATTGATATTTTTGGGTAAAGATGAATTAGTTTAATCAGTGTAAGCTGTCCGCCGACATGCAGGTTGGAAAAATTGGGGTAAAGGAACCTCCTAAAATAAAAAGGGTCCCTCCGTAGAAACGGAGCGACCTTTTCGATTGCTTGCCATATGAAAAAAGTTAACAGTAAAATGTTACTGTAATAGTATTTTAGTTATCTTGCCGGACTTATCAGAAGATAAGTGACCTTTTCGATTGCCGCCATTTGCTCGATTGCCTGCCATGTGATTTTTATTCCGGCGTTCTTTCTATCACAAATATAGAAACGCTTTTGATCATTTTTTCTACAACTTTTATTCTGTTTTATTATGCTGAAATCAATTCAGCATTTCTGTAAGCCGCTACTACAGTGGTTTTGGAGCCATTCATTTTATTACGCCCAAGTCTGTTTTTTATATTCTGTTATGTAATTGTTAAGGCTTTTGTGTAAAAAGTACATATTGTAGGTTTTCACGTAAACGCTCAAAGTTTAGCACCAAAAGCGTAATTAGATTAGAGATATTTCAAGCTTCCCCGTTAATTCGTGAAATCTGTCTGCCGACAGGCAGGTTCATAAAATTTCATGTAATCATATCTCCTTAAAATAAAAAGGGTCCCTCCGTGGAAACGGAGCGACCTTTTCGATTGCTTGCCATATGAAAAAAGTTAAACAGTAATGTTACTGTACTATTATTTTTTATTATCTTGCCTTCGTATCAATGATACACGACCTTTTCGATTGCCTGCCACTTATCAATTGCCTGCTATACAGAATGGACTGTCATTCGCTTTCTTACACGAAAGTATAGCAGGTTTTTATTAGTTTTAATACAACTTTTGTGAGGTTTTATTATACTGAAATCGGTTTCAATTTTCTGAAACACGCTACAGTATTGCATTTTAATTTAAGGTTTTACTTATGCCCAACCGTTCTACCGACATATTATTTCAGTTGATCCATTCGCTTGAAAAGGCTGAAAAACGGAATTTCAAACTTTACATCACCCGGAGTTCCGCTAACCAGGATCTCAAGATCATCGAACTTTTTGATGCACTCGATAAACTGGCTTACTACGACGAAGCCATTTTACTTAAAAAGTTACGTTCGATCAAAAAGCCTCAGCTGGCGAATATCAAGGCACATCTTTACAAACAATTACTGGCCAGCCTTCGTGTGCTTAAAAGTACCGACAGTATTGATCTGCAGCTGCACGAGCAACTGGATTATGCACGTATACTTTATAACAAGGGGCTTTACCATCAAAGCCTGAAGATCCTGGAGAAAGTGAAAGAACTGGCGACGGCCTATCACCAGGATAGTTTTCTCATACAAACTATTTCGCTGGAAAAAAAGATCGAAACGCTCCATATCACCCGTAGTATGCAGAACCGGGCGGACCAGTTGACCGCGGAAGCGGAAGAAGTGAACGAGAAGAGGACGATGATCACCCGTCTTTCCAATCTTGCGCTCAAGCTTTACAGCTGGTATATCAAGAACGGGCATGCAAGGAATGAAGAAGATGAAGAGGGGATCAAAACCTATTTCAGGGAGCATCTGCCTACCGAATTCCCCCATGAGCTTGGGTTTTATGAAAAATTGTATCTCTACCAGAGTTATACCTGGTTCGCCTTCATCCGCCAGGATTTCCTGATGTATTATCGTTATACGCAAAAATGGGTCGAGCTTTTCAATGACCGGAAGATGATAGAGATCGAACCGGGGCATTATATTAAAGGGATGCACAACCTGCTCAATGCACATTTTGATCTGAAAAATTATAAAAAATTCAATGAAACGCTGGAGAAATTTGAGCATTTCGCCGAAACGGAGATCGCCAACCAGCACGATAATACAAGGGTGCAAACCTTTATTTATTTATACAGCGCGAAGCTCAACAAGTTTATCAATCGTGGAAAATTTGAAGATGGCCTCGCCATTGTGCCGCATATAGAAAAGAAACTGGACGATTATTATCTTTTTATCGATAAACACCGGGTACTTGTATTTAATTACAAGATCGCGACGCTTTATTTTGGTGCCGGCCAATATGAAAAATGTATAGATTACATCCGCAAGATCATCAATGATAATGTGGATCTGCGTAATGATCTTCAATGTTATGCCCGTCTGCTGCACCTGATCGCACACTACGAATTAGGGAATGTAGATATCATGGAACACCTTATCAAAGCGGCTTACCGCTTCATGGCGAAAATGCAGAACCTTACGGTAGTGGAAGAGGAAATGTTCAAATTCCTCAAAAGATCGTTTTATATTTCACCCAAAAAGATCCAGCCGGAGTTTGAAAAATTCCTGGAAAAGATCATTCAATTTGAAACGAGCCGCTTCGAAACGAGATCGTATGCTTATCTCGATATATTTTCTTGGGTAGAAAGTAAAGTGTATCAAAAGCCGCTGGGAAGGGTGATACGGGATAAATACCTGAAGAGCAAACGACGCTGATTATTAATTAAGAATGGTGATTGAGGCGATGAAGGAAGCTGATAGGGGGATCGCAGATTATAAAAGGATAAAGATGATTACACAGATTGTTTTCTGCAAGCAGAAAACTGAAATGCAGTTTATAAAACCAGCTACTTTACAGTAAGCCCGAATTTTATAAACTGCATTTCAGTTTTTCACAACGTGAAAAATAATCTGTGAAATCCCCTTCATCCTTTTATAATCTGCGATCCCTCTTCGCTTCAATCACCATTGGTAATTTGAAGTTCGTAATTAAGTGATCATTAGCCCGCATCCCCTTATATCACTGTTGTCCAGCCTTCCTGATATCTCGAAATCCCCGTTACGATAGAGTTTGCCGATATCATCCGTTGCGATGAACGAACAACTGTACAGGTTTGCAAGATCGACAATATTGGTAACGCCCCCTTTGGATCCGATTGTCATATTTTCCGGAATCGTCAGTTCAAAAGGGTCGTCTTCCGCTCTCAGCAACATTTTCATCCATGGCGGGCATTTAAAAATACCTTCGCCCAATGAGTAGGCCTGCGATAAAAGTTCTGTCATGCCATATTCGGAGTGAACCCTGGTAAGTCCGAGTTTTTCTTTCAGAATGCCTTGCACTTCGGCTCTGGTCAGTTCCTCCCTGCGGCCTTTCATTCCACCCGTTTCCATTACAACAGTATTGTTTAATTTCATCTGATGACCCGCCGCGAAATCAAGCAGGGCATAGGTTACACCGATGAGCAGTGTTTTTTGCCCCGACGCCTCATTTGCCAGTAAAGTATCCTGTAACTGTTGATGTTCATACAAATAAAATCCGCTGGAATCATGCCCCGAACGTTTGATCAGTTCATTGACCATATATACCAGCGACGAACTTTTGCGTTCGAGGTAAGAGGGGAGCAGTCCGATGATGCACCAATCCTGAACATCGCCATAAAATAACCGAAACGCTTTCAAAAAACTTTCTTCATAAATTCCCGTATCTTTTAAAAGATGACGGCTGTTGATGGAGCCAGTGGTACCACTGCTTTCGAAGATCACCTGTGGTTCAAAATCCCCTGCGGTAATGGTTGCTGATTTGAAAAACTGGATGGGCAGGAATGGTATCTTTTCTAACCGGTTTATGTTCACCGGATCAATGTGGAGGCTATCGCAATACTTCCTGTAAAATGTGGTGTTGGCATATTGATACCTGAAAACGTGCAATGCCATTTCTTCGAATGCAGCACTGTCAACATTAAATATGTCCGTATGTATGGTATCGTTGCGGTCCATTTTTTGCTCCGCAAAGCTAATTAAAAAGTTGAAGGTTGAAGGTTCAAGGTTGAAAGTTGGGCACCTTGAACCTTGAACCTTCAACCTTAAACCTGTACTTTTAACTTTGTGGATTAAGGTTATTTCAATTTCTATCAGTAAATTTGAACAAATGAAACATATGAGAATCACATTCCTGTTAGCGATACTGGTTGTAGCCTTTTCTGCCTGCAAAAAAGATAAATATACTACAGCGCCGCAAATCAGGTTTAATTCCCTGTCTCCAAATACATTCATAGCCGGGCGCCCTGTCGGTTCACAGCAAAGCCCGTTACTTTCCATTCAGCTAACAGATGCAGAAGGTGATTTCGGATCTGAGGTTGGTGTTGATACCAGTTATGTTTACATAAAAAACATGACGATCCCTCCTTACGATCTTGATTCCTTATTTTTTCCGCCAATCGGCAACATTAAAAAGAAAGACCTGAATGCCGAGATCACTGTAGACCTTTCCCAGGGAAGGGGATTACTTGTAGGCACTGCCTCAGTTCCTACACATCCATTTGTCGATACGTTACGTTTTGAAGTTTACGTGAAAGATTTCGAAGGCAACAAAAGCAATGTCATCACTACAGAACCGGTTTATTATATCACCGAGTAATGAAATGGCTGCATTTTTTATTATCCCATTCTATCTTCATTTCCATTTGCGCAGTAGCGCTGTGTTTTCAGACATATAGCATATTACATCTTACCCATAACAATTATGTTTATGGGTTTACTTTTTTTGCTACCCTTGGCAGTTATAATTTTTACTGGCTGATCAGTAAATATTCCTTCAGCCGTGGAGTGAGGGCCGGCGTTTTTTTGCGGGCAAACCGCACTTACATCTTACTTTTTTCGTTGGCGGGAATCGGTATGTTGTATTGCCTTTGGTTTCTCGAAGGATATTATTTTTATATAACTACGGCCATCGGGCTTACGCTATTATATTCATTACCCCTTTGGCCATTCCGTTTTGTTTCTTTTACCAAAAAAGCAGGTTTTTTAAAAACGATCCTGCTGGCGGCCACCTGGGCCTGGGTTACCGTGATGATCCCGGCTGCACATGCGCAGGAATCAGCTACTCCTACGGCGATCCTTTTCTTTGCCCGCTTTTGTTTCATGCTGCAGCTTTGCATTTTATTCGATATGCGGGATATGAAGATCGATAAGATCCATTCCCTCCACAGCCTTGCAACCGATGTGAGCAGGCGTACACTCAGTATCATCATGTATGTGGTTTTTGGAATGTATATCATCGCAGGGATTTTGGTACGCCAACACTTCAATGATACACCCCAACTGATCGCCTTCGCCCTTACAGGCCTGCTGGTATGGATCGTTTACCGGCTTTCACTGTCAAAAGAACGCGGCTACTTTTTTTACTATTTCCTGGTAGATGGATTAATGTTAATATCTCCGGCGGCTACTTATATAGCTGCTATTTGATTACTTTTGCATCAGAAAATATTTCAACTCCATGGCTAAAGCAAGTAAACCGAAAGCACTCATCACTCCTGCATCTTACAGTTTTTTAAAAGATTATATCAATAACGCTTCTCCCACGGGCTTTGAAAGCAGCGGGCAGAAGATCTGGATGAATTATCTGAAACCTTATGTCGACGAGTTTTTTACCGATCCATATGGAACTGCTGTAGGCGTAATAAATCCATCTGCGCCTTTCAAGGTGGTGATAGAAGCCCATGCGGATGAGATCAGCTGGTTTGTCAATTATATTTCTGCTGAAGGGCTGATATACCTCAAACGCAATGGCGGAGTAGATCACCAGATCGCTCCATCCATGAGGGTGGTGATCCATGGCAAAAAAGGCCTGGTAAAAGCTGTCTTCGGATGGCCGGCCATTCATACCAGGCTTAGCAACAATGATGCTAAAGAGCCACAACCAAAAGTGGAAAATCTTTATCTTGATTGCGGAGCAAGAACGAAAAAAGAAGTAGAAGACCTCGGTATCCATGTTGGGGCCGTAGCCACCTATGTGGACGGATACGAAGAACTGGCGCATGATTTCCTCATCGGCCGTGCATTCGATAACCGCGTTGGTGGTTTCATGATCGCGGAAGTAGCGAGGTTGCTGAAAGAAAATAAAAAGAAGTTGCCTTTTGGTTTATACATCGTGAATGCAGTGCAGGAAGAGATCGGACTGCGTGGTGCAGAAATGATCGCACGCCGCATCAAACCCGATATCGCGATCATCACCGATGTTACGCATGACAGCAGTACACCGATGATCAACAAGATCATTGAAGGCGAATGTGTAAGCGGCAAAGGCCCGTCACTTTGTTATGGCCCGGCGGTACACAATAAACTGCTCGACCTCGTGCAGGATACTGCTACAAAAAACAAGATACCGTTCCAACTGAGAACAGTAAGCCGCAGCACCGGAACTGATACGGAATCTTTTGCTTATTCAAATGATGGTTGCCCGTCGGTACTCATTTCTATCCCGTTGCGTTATATGCATACCACGGTAGAAATGCTGCATCGCTCCGACATTGAAAATACGGTGAAACTCATGTATGAAACTTTGCTGACGCTGACACCCAAAACAAACCTCAGCTATTTTTAATAGTAGAATAAATTTCAGGCCTCATGGGAGAAAGATTGAGTAAATATATCCGGTTATTCTGTACAATATTTTTTGTGTTCGTAGCATTCGTTGCCATCAACATAGTAGTATTGCTGGCGCTGCGTTTCATGTTTGGTATTCTTGATAAGTTGCCGGTGATGGTATATATTTATATGCTTTTCATCATCACCGTGCCAGCGGCGTTGTTCATTACAGTTTATATCATTTATTTCCGGCGTACCAGATTTCATCCATCCCCAACGGTGCGTTATATTTCTTATGCATTATTTACAGCAGCATTGCTGATGTGGTCATGCGCATATATATATGATGTGATCACTTTTTTCAAACATTCTTATGCGGGGATATCCTATTACAAAAGTTATGAACTTGCTTTCCTGGCGGGCAATGTAGGTGCTATTTTCCTCATCGGTATCGTTCAGGCATTGACTTCACAGAAAGAAGTGGATTGGATGGAGAAGCATAAAGTATTGAATAAGGAATAAGAAACAAGAAACAAAAAATAAGGAAGTATTACTGTTTGACCCATTTTTACTGATTGGATATAGTAAACAATTCTATCCTTTCATCTTTTCCCCTCAATTCACTTTCGCCCAGCGGCGTAATGCTGAAGTCTTTTTGGAGGTTCAACTTTTCTATCAGTTGACCTGATAAGAGAATATCCGCTTCGTATGTATTGCAAAGTCCCTGGATACGGGCTGCCGTGTTCAAAACATCTCCCGTAAAAACGATCTCTTTTTTGATAGTGCCAATTTCTCCTGCCGTCACTTTTCCGCAGTGAAGGCCAGCTTTGAACTCGGGGAATACTTCATAGGCGAAGCAATATTTTTCTTTCTTGCGGGCAAGGGCAGCACGGATGGCGAAGAAACAATTGATACAATTATTTCTGTGAACGCCTTTCTGTAGCGGCCAGGAGATCACGATCTCATCACCTACGTATTGATAGATTTCTCCGGAGTAACGAATGATCGGCTTAGACATATCAGCAAAATATTCCTTCAGCATTTCAAAATAATGCACATGTCCCATTTGCTCGGCGATGGTGGTAGACGACTTCATATCGAGGAACATGAAAATCCGGTCTTCCTGTTTAGGGCGATGATATTTTCCCGTAAAAAAATTATGCAATACCGACTGCCCTAGATTATCACTCACTTCTGCATAAAACAAGGAAACTCCGATGGTTGCTGCAATGTAGATACAAACACTCCAAAAAGCATAATTGGAAAAGAAATTATAAACATTCTTCCATACATCCGGATCGCTGAGCGAGGCATTGAGCAGGCTCGCATTAAATAACAAGGTAGTGATCAAAAGAAAAAGGATGATCAGCCCGAGGTAGATAAGCGTTTTGAACACCAATTTCTTCGCAAAACTTTTCCGCTGGAAAATTTTATTCAGGTAAAATATTTCAATGGTGCCGATCAATGTTCCTGTGATCACCGCGGAGATGGCAGTCACCCAGATGGTCTTATTAAAATCATACGGATTGCCGGTTGCCGGATAGATCACCGAATTACCCAACAAACCTCGTTCAAGTAATGAATATACCATGCTGAATACCAGCCATAGGATAGGGAAGGGAATGATGCGGGCGATATTTCGTTTGGTGGCAGGAGAAAACATGAAACAAATTAAGAATTAAAAATTAAGAATTGGGGCGAAGATGATGGGAAAGGTAAATCACACCTGGACGAATTCATTCGGGCAGGTGCGATTTATTCGCTTCTCTTTTCCCACAATTCGTAATTAATTAATCTTGTTTCTCTTTGGTCTTCACTTCTCCCGTCATCGTGTTTACTTTTTTTACCCGCTTTTTACCATTGGCATATTTCGTTTTCGTTTTATAACCCTTGTATTTTTTATTCTTGCTGAAAGTATTGTGTACTTTTTGCGCTGGTGTAGTAGTGAGTTTTGTTTCTGTTTTTGTCTGCGCCGTAGTTGAAATGGCCATCCCTATTGCGATGCAAAGCAGGGCGAATATTTTTTTCATGTAATGGAATTTTAAATAAATAATAAATTTTACACTACAAGAGTTACAAATGTTGTGCCCGACCCGAACTTATTGAATGTTAACGGTATGGTATTGGGATATTGTGGAAACTTCAATACTTCTCTGCCTTTTGTAAATTGGTTCCCGTCGTTTGTTTATTCAATCATTACTAATTACATTTTTCTGCTGATTTTTATTTTCTAAAATAATTGCATGAAAAAAATAATTTTACTTTTTATCATTTCCATCAGTTTCCAATGTTCGATCGCACAGAATGTGGGTATAGGAACACTCAACCCAACGGCCCGTCTACACATTGCCGATAGTAATGTGCTTTTCAGTGCAGCAAAAGATCTGCCACTCGTCATAGCAAACCCACCTGCATCAGGTGCGGGCAGGCGGATGATGTGGTATGCTGATAAGGGTGCCTTTAGGGCAGGGCTTGCTATGGTAAATGAATGGGACAAGGACAGTATCGGCAATTATTCGTTTGCCGCCGGGTCTAATGTAAAAGCAAAAGGAATTGGCAGTTTTGTTGGAGGAGGAGGTTCGGAAGCTATCGGGGTATATTCCGTTGCACTCGGACGTTACGCACTGGCCATGAAGGATTATTCCTTTGCCGTAGGGTACGATGCCCTTGCAAACGGGCATGGGGCTATTGCAATAGGGGATGATGCTACTGCTCTGACTACCTATTCCATCGCTATCGGCGCAGATTCCAGGGCCAGTGGATTTTCGTCTACCGCTTTCAACAGTTCTGTTGCAATTGGTAATTATTCAAGTGCCTACGGTGAAAATAGTGTTGCAAAAGCATTTAAATCTACTACCATAGGTGCCAATAATGATACGATACCGGGCGCCAGTGCAACAGAATGGATACCGACCGATCCGTTGTTGATCGTAGGGAATGGTACCCAGTTTTATGACAGGCGGAATGCCCTGGTTATTTTAAAAAATGGATTCACCGGCATTGGCACAAGTACACCTGCCGCAAAACTCCATATCAACGGTGATTTTTCTTCACCAGTTCCTCAATTAATGATTGAAGAAAATACGAATGACTATGCCCGTTTATCTTTTAAGAATGCCAATACCAACAATCTCTGGACATTGGCAGGCTACCCCCACACCAGTACTGCCACGGCCCAATTCAATATTTTTTTTCAGGGTGTAGGTGATATACTCAAAGTATTCGGCAATGGGAACGCCACGTTGATGGGTACGCTTACGCAAAATTCAGATTCAAGACTTAAAAAGAATGTCCGTTCTGTGGATCATTCACTGGCCGCCTTGCAAACCCTCGGCGGCTACCGCTATGAATGGAAAGACAACCAACGTGATCCGTCTGTTCAGATAGGCTTACTGGCGCAGGAAGTAAAACAAGTGTTTCCCGAACTGGTGCATGAAGATGAAAAGGGTACACTCAGTGTAAACTACAGCGGATTGATACCGGTATTGGTAAATGCAATAAAGGAAGAAGCCCAAAAGATAGAAAAGCTCGAAACTCAAAATAAGCAGCTTTTGGAAAGAATTGAACGCCTGGAAAAGCTGATACTTTAGGTCAATAAGTTATTTTCAACCTCAGGCTGACAGAACCGGGTTAAAAGATTTTCAACCGATAAATAATTTTTTATAGTTTCTGTTTTTTGGTATTTTACAAGAGTAACCGAAGAGAATAGGATTAGGCAGAGTTTTTCGCAGAGATTAGAATCTATACACGCTGCGAAAACCCCATTTACTCTCATTCTCCGCGGGTAAGAAAAAAGTATCAAATCATTAAACTATAAAAGAATGGAAAAGAAAGACGATCAGACCGTATTAGCTCATGTAAATGATCCCAGCAATGCGGCCAAATGCCCTTTTCTTGGTGGGGTGCTCAAACAAAGTGCAGGCGGCGGTACCCGCAACCGTGATTGGTGGCCTAATCAGCTCAAGCTGAATATCCTTCGCCAGCATTCAGAGCTTTCCAACCCGATGGGTAAAAAATTCAATTATGCCGAAGAATTCAAAAGCCTGGATCTTGATGCTGTAAAAAAAGACCTGTTTGAGTTAATGACCTCATCGCAGGACTGGTGGCCGGCAGATTTCGGCCATTACGGCCCGTTCTTCATCCGCATGGCATGGCATAGCGCCGGCACTTATCGTATCTCCGATGGGAGAGGTGGCGCAGGTGCAGGTACCCAACGTTTTACCCCACTCAACAGCTGGCCAGACAACGTGAACCTGGATAAGGCACGACTCCTTTTATGGCCGGTCAAAAAGAAATATGGTAAAAAAATTTCCTGGGCGGATCTGATGATACTTACCGGCAACTGTGCGTTGGAATCGATGGGACTAAAACCATTCGGTTTTGCCGGGGGCAGGGTAGATGTGTGGGAACCAGGCGAAGATATTTATTGGGGAAGTGAAAAGGAATGGCTCGGAGATGCCCGTCACAGTGGCGATCGCGAGCTCGACAATCCATTGGCTGCCGTGCAGATGGGGTTGATCTATGTAAATCCCGAAGGGCCTAACGGTAACCCTGACCCGCTGAAATCAGCTCGTGATATTCGTGAGACTTTCGGCCGTATGGCAATGAATGATTATGAAACAGTGGCCTTGATCGCAGGCGGGCATACTTTCGGTAAAACACATGGCGCTGCCGATCCAGGTCAATATATGGGGGATGAGCCTGCTGCTGCAGGGATAGAACTACAGGGGCTTGGCTGGAAAAACAGCTACGGTAGCGGCAACGCCGGCGATACGATCACCAGCGGGCTGGAAGTGACCTGGACAAAAACTCCTACGAAATGGAGCAATGATTTTTTTGAACACCTGTTCGGATATGAATGGGAATTGACTAAAAGCCCCGCGGGGGCCCATCAATGGCAGCCTAAATCGGATGCAGGAGCCGGAACAGTTCCGGATGCTCATGATCCTGCCAAACGCCATGCGCCAATGATGCTGACCAGCGATCTTGCCTTGCGCATGGATCCGGCCTACGAAAAAATATCCCGTCATTTCTTAGAAAATCCGGAGGAATTCGCTGACGCTTTTTCCCGTGCATGGTTCAAGCTTACGCACCGCGATATGGGGCCACGTGTGCTTTATCTTGGAAAAGATGTGCCGGCTGAAGTGTTGATCTGGCAAGACCCGCTTCCGGATGCAGCAGGTACTCCGATTGATGACAACGATATCGCATCATTAAAAACAAAAATACTGGCTGCAGGTTTATCCGTTTCCGAACTGGTATCCGCAGCATGGGCATCCGCTTCCACTTTCCGTGGTTCGGATAAACGTGGTGGAGCCAACGGGGCCCGTATTCGCCTGGCGCCTCAGAAAGATTGGGAAGTAAATAATCCTGCACAATTAAGCAAAGTGTTAGCTGCTTTGGAAAATATCAAAAAGGATTTCGGTAAAGAAGTATCCCTTGCCGATCTGATAGTGTTGGGCGGTTGCGCAGCAATAGAGCAGGCGGCAAAAAATGCCGGGTATAATATAACCGTGCCATTCAGGCCGGGAAGGACGGTTGCATCGCAGGAGCAGACTGACGTGGAATCGTTCCAGGTATTGGAACCGTCGGCAGACGGATTCCGCAATTACCTGAAACCACGCCATAATTCTTCAGCAGAAGAAATGCTGATTGACAAAGCCCAATTACTCACACTTACCATTCCCGAACTGACGGTATTAATTGGAGGCATTCGGGTGTTGAATACAAATTTTGACCAAAGCAAACATGGCCTGTTCACAAAAAATACGGACACACTGACCAATGATTTCTTTGTAAACCTTTTGGACATGAGCACAACCTGGAAGGCAGCGAACGATTCCCAACAGGTATTCTGGGGACATGACAGAAACACCGGCGAATTGAAATGGACGGGTACGAGGGTAGACCTGATCTTTGGTTCCAATGCAGAATTACGCGGCATTGCGGAAGTATATGCCTGCGAAGATGCGAAGGAAACTTTCGTGCAGGATTTTGTAGCGGCATGGGATAAAGTGATGAACCTCGATCGGTTTGATCTTAAATAGAAAAATTTACCCATAAAGAAAGGTGGCTCCGATGAGCCACCTTTTATTTTTTGTTGTGGTGAAAGAACAACTTCCTGTGGAAAGAGTGCATCAACTGCAATGTCCCAACGCCACCCAGATAATGATAAATACAACGACGGTACCAAGACAACCACCGCCGAGTTTTTTAGCGCCATAGCCTGCAATAAGGCCTCTAACCAATTTGTTCATACTGATAGATTTTAAGGATGTATCGGCTATGGTGCTAAATTTATGCCAGAAAGAGTTATGAGTTATGAGTTATGTTTTATGGGAAAGATGATGTTGACGGAAATGAGTTGAATTGAATAATTCAAGTTTGCTTTCATTCATGATGACATTAGGTAGTCTACTCATCGGTAGTCTTCTCCCCCGGTAGTCTTCTCCTTGGTAGTCTACTCGCCGGTAGTCTTCTCATGAGAAGACTACCTGGGAGTAGACCCTAAAACAAAACCTGCTTCCAATTCTGGAAGCAGGCCGCTTATTTACTTATTTAGGCTGTGCTACAATGCGCAGGTAAGGCTTGGGTGATTTCCATCCTTCCGGATATTTTTCTTTCGCTTCTTCATCCGATACCGAACCTGCAATGATCACATCATCACCATTCTGCCAGTTGGCAGGAGTAGCCACTTTATGTTCGCTGGTCAATTGCATGGAATCCAGCACCCGTAATATTTCATTGAAATTGCGGCCCGTTGTCATCGGGTAAGTGAGTTGCAACTTTATCTTTTTATCCGGCCCAACAACAAAAACGGAACGTACGGTTTGATTGGTAGCCGCCGTTCTTCCATCGCAGCTGTCGCCGTCGTCGCCAGGCAACATGTCATACAATTTAGCTACAGCAAGGGTTGGGTCGCCGATCATAGGATAATTCACAGCGGCACCCTGGGTTTCTTCAATATCTTTTTCCCACCTCAAATGGCTTTCTACAGGATCCACGCTGAGGCCGATGATCTTGCAATTGCGTTTGGTAAATTCCGGCTCTATCCTCGCCATGTATCCCAGTTCGGTGGTACATACCGGCGTAAAATCTTTCGGGTGCGAAAATAACATCGCCCAGCCATCACCGATCCATTCGTGAAAATTAATGGTTCCTTTGGTAGTGTCTGCGGTAAAATCAGGGGCTGTGTTGTTTAGTCGTAAGCTCATTGACAGTGATTTTTAGAAATTAATTGATAATTATTTACAGGGTCAAAAGAAAGTCTATAAAATTACTAGGAAACTGGCGAACAAAAAAAAATGAAACTGAAATATGTTTTTTTTTACTCAGATACTGATTGTACCACGGAATGCACGGCCAGCATAATACGACTCGGCGCCGTTGTGGTAAGTAAAAACGGTGTTATAACGACAATCGCAAAACAAGGCGCCACCGAGTTTGCGAATATCCGCGGGCGTTTTCACCCAGCTGGAAGTTTTGGTATCAAATTTTCCGAGTTTCTGAAGATCACGGTATTGCTCTTCCGTGAGCATTTCAATCCCCATATCTTCTGCCATCTGAAGTGCACTGTTGGCAGGTTTATGCTCCTTTCGGGATGCAAGGGCATCGCCATCGTAACAGATACTACGCCGGTTTTTCGGGCTCTCGGCTGCGCAATCGAAAAATATAAATTCTCCGGTTTTTTTATCAGCACCTACCACATCCGGTTCTCCACCCGTCATTTCCATTTCGTTCAACGACCATAATTTATCCGATGACTGCAGTTTCTTTTCCACGGCCGCCCAATCAATCCCTTTATGCCTTAACATGTTTTTTTCAAAACGGGTTTTTAAAATTGAGATCAATTCTTTCTGTTGCCCTGCAGGCAATTTTTGTTTTGCTTTTGCCATAACAATCGTATTTATTTAAACAAAAAAATCAGGAGTTTACCCGAATTGTTTTTCTATCTGCCGGCCTGAAATACCAGGAGACGATGGTCAATACCAATAATAAAATGGGTCCGAAAAGTTCTTTGCCGCCATCATCAACTGCGATATGCGAATATACGGCACCAGACATCGCAAAGAAAAATCCTGCATAAGCCCATTCTTTCAAGACAGTAAATTTAGGGATAAGCACCGCAATTACGCCCAGGATTTTCCATATTCCCAGCAAGGTCAATAAGTAAATGGGATATCCCAGGCGTGAAAAGTTTTTAACCTCATCATCCAGTTTTATAAGTTGAACAATTCCTGTGGAAACCATTCCCAGCGCCAGCCAGACGGTCGCGATCCAATAAATGATCTTGTTTCTTTTTGTCATGATTACTGATTTATTTTACTAACGATAACCTGTAGACGATCATGTGCCATGTTAAGTCCTTGTGCAAATGGTAGCTTCAGCATCTTGTCACGCAATTCCACCGACCGGTAAACGATGTGCATCGTCAGTTTACTGCTATCTTTTGTCAATTCTTCAAACCCCAGGAATTCAAGTTGAACATCAAAAGGTGAATTTTCCATTTCGAAGGTCCGCGTGATCTTTTTGTTTGGCAGAAATTCGTGGATCGTCCCATGCGCACTGAAAACAATATTTCCTTTCGGATCAGATGTTTCAAATCTCCAGCTACCATGTTTTTTATTTTCCAGCTTTATTACTTTTGTACTCATCCATTGCTCCACGATCTCCGGTTCCTCATAAGCTTTAAAAAGTAATTCCAGCGGAAGATCAAATTCTCTCGTGATCACCAATTCCTGTTTTCCTTCTTCGGCGTGGATCTTTGTTTTTCTTTCCATAACGTTATTTTTTTGCTTTATATTTTTTCATCACAGCTTCCAGTTTGTCAAAACGTTCATCCCACATCTGGCGGAATGGCTCAATAAAATCTGATACTTCCCTCATTTTTTTTGCGTTGATGTGATAGCAGATTTCACGTCCGTTCTGCTCCTGTTTCAATAATTCGCATTCGGTAAGTATCTGTAAATGTTTAGAAACAGTGGGCCTGGCTGTATCAAAATTAGAAGCGATAGCACCGGCGGTCATCGACTGTGTTGCGAGCAATAGCAATATTGCGCGCCTCGTAGGATCGGCAATTGCCTGGAATACATCCCGTCTTAAATTCATTATGAAGTTATTTGACTACAAATATAAGTGTAGCTATTTAACTACGCAAATTTATTTTTTGCTGTTTGATTAATTCGCTGGAAAGTGCCTGCCACTCTAAAGAAAGCCGCCAATAAAGATTGCAAGTGTAATTATATTCCTGATCAATGAGGTATTCAGTCTATTCCACATTACAGATAAGTTCATAAATTACCAGATATCGATTGTTTCTGTCAGCGTTTTGTCGCCGGTAGCATGTTTATACTTATTTCATATTAATGACTATCAGCAGTGCAACAACCAGGCAGCTAAGATAGATCGCTTCAAATTTTGTTTCAGTCTTTCTTCGTTTCAAACTCCATATTAAAGTCCAGATAGTAAGAACGGTTGGAATTAAAAACGCCAATGGGTCCCAGATCGAATGTTCGGTTTTAATAAATCTATCGTATAATAGATCTGTCAGATAAGTTGTTAGGATAACTGTCCAGGTGCAATAGGATAGAATGGTTAACGTAATGCCGAATGCAATTCTCCCGACATCCGCATTTCTTGAAATATATAAAAAGAGAAAAAGTAGTATTAGAATTACGAGAATATTCGCGACACTGCTTTTGATCTCAGCGGTAAACAATAATGTTCCTATGAAACATGAGATTTCATGTACTTTTTGCAGAAGGTATGAGTACTTTGGTTGATTCAATTTTTCATAAATTCTTATTATGATTCTCATTACCTGATTTCAATGTGTCATCAATTGCTTCTAAAACCTTTTGAGAAAATCCATATCTGCCATTTAACCTGAATTTTTCTTTTGGTTTCAAAAATATTTCTAAAATAAAGGGAGAATCAAAATAACTGGCAAAGCCGGTCTTGATCGTTAGTTGCGAAGTTGCTTGCGCCAATTCATAGGTTTTCACTTTTTCTCCAGAAAATATACTCTCAAGTAGAAAGATCAGTTGGCCTTTTTCCCGGTCAATCCTGATCTCTGCTACATGATATTGAATAAATGTATCTGACAATTTGAGTAGGAATATAACGACAACCGGTAAAATTAGTTTGCTATCAGAAAGGTTGGAAAAAAACTTAAAGCCGAAATATAGCGTTGCGGCAAACAGGAATGTCCATAACCAACTCAGTAATTCGTTTTTCAGAAAAAGGGTATGATCTGTTTTGAAAGTTTGCATAGCCGTAATAAATTTTCTTTTCAATCCAACCTCAATGCCAATCCAGCCCACAATACCTGCATTGCTTCGCAAAAGGTGTTCTGGCAAGGCGGCCGCAGGTTTTACAATTATTAAAAAATATTTCCAATTCATGTTCCTTTACTATTCTTTCTGCAATGCTCTGCTGGAAATTTTCAATGCCATTTTCTAAAAGCTTCAGTATTTCCGGGTCGTTTGATAGCCAACCCCTTTTCAGGAACATTTTTTCTTTACGCTGAGTGGGATCGTCTTTGAGAGCATCCTCAAATTTGAAACTTGTATTATAATGCTTCCATGCCGCCACCTCTTTGAGGGTCATAAAGCGGGAATAATGATCAAAAATATACTTAACAGCGAATTTTTCCATCAGATAATTATCAGTCAAATAATATTCACGAATTCGTTCTGGTCTTGTGATTTATTTCGGCTTATGGGTGTAATAGATCCTGAATGTTCCTAAAACCTTTATTTCTCTCATGTCCAGACAAACGTCATAGTATGAGTCGTGTTTTTCAGTCAACTGGTATTTATATTTATCTCCAGGCTTACTTAAACTATTTCTGATAGCATTATTGCTTTCAATAAATACCAGCTCAAATTCACAATCACTTATCCAGGATAATTTCAATTTAGAATATGTTTTATCTTTAAAAGTCTCCATCCAGAATCCGTTGGATATTCTCAGATATATAGTGTCACCATTATCTTCAAAATAATAGTAATTCTTATAATTTAAAAAATCGCGACACCCTTTTTTATTGAGTTTTGTAGTGGGCTTAGTTTCCAGGCTTCTAAAGTCACCTGCCGAAGGGGGATTAAGTTTATCTAAGATGGCTTTAAATTCCGGGCATAGTTTCTGAAGGCGAATGAAGATATAATCGTAGGTGTTTTCAGCTTTCGCTTCAGGAATATCTGAAAGAAGCTTTCCAAAATGTTGGACAAAGGCTGCATCTATTTTTACAGAGTCATTTTTTTCTTTACTGTTTATTATTGTTGTACATGCTTCATTTAATAGCGAATCTGAAATGATAGTCATTTGTGAATAGGACACTAGGGCGGAATTCAATACAATGGAGAGTAGGAGTATAACTTTCATTTTTTGTTTTTTACTGACCATAGGTTAGTTTTATCAATCAAGTCGCTAAGTAACGATCTTTTTTGTTATTTATTTAATACCCGTTGGGTAATCGCTTGCTACTATTTTATTTCTCTGGTACCCGATCCGCATCCTTTGATTCATCTTCATTGGGTTTTCGTACATGACGTTTCATTCCTTCGTCGCAGGCGCCAAAATCGATAAAATTCTTTTGGGCTTGTCTTAACGATGTTGGATTGGCGCCGCCTTCTTCATCCGGATCTTCAAGTTGTATAGGATCATCTTCCCAAAAACATACCGGACAAATGATATAAGAGCCGTCAGGTTTTTCTGTAAATGTTTTGTATCCGCAACAAGGGCAAGGGAATTTTTCGGTAGTATTCAAAATGTATAAAATTAGCAGAGATGAATTACTGATCTTTTTTATTAAATTTTCCACTAAATAAGGTCATATCTCCATTAACCTTTACAGTAAAATAATAAGAAGTTCCTTCTGTTTTATAAATATCATAGGTCGGAAGGTTCTTTCCCAGCCGTAGGTCCTTTTGTAAGCCGGTCAATTTTTTTTCATCCATGAAAGCACTATCATACAGCCAAAAACTGCACGTTGAAGTTTTTCTGATCTCATATTTCTTTATGAATCCTTCCTGGTTGATATAACAGATATTGTTATTGATCTCCAATCTCCGTTTTGGCGATTCTTTGAATGCACTATCATATTCTATTTCATAAATTCCATTTTTTAGCTGGGAACAATTTTGGGAGGGTAGGGCACACGAAACTCCGAGCACCACCGAGAATAATAATAATACTTTCATGATCTTGTTTCTTTTGCGAATACCTGCTTTGCACTTCATTAATCGTAAGTATATTTTATTAAACAGGTTATTTATTTCTGCTTTCGCAACAATCTTCTATCATCTTTTCAGCTGCTTCCTGAACATCTTTCCTGTTTGCCGTTTCTTTCGATTTTGCAAAATATTCACATGCCTGAACAGTATCTCCTTTATTCAAAACCAGATTTCCCAACCATAAATAACAATTACTTTTCTCTTCGTAATTGTTATCTGTAAGCAATTTGAAATCCTTAAATGATTCGTCATTTCTTTCTAGATAAGAATATACTTGTGCTCTTTGATAAACGGCATCGTAATAAGGGATTTGATATTGCGCCTCTTCGCTGGCAAACGGACTATCCTTGTTTAAAGTGAAAATGATATTTCCACCTCCAAGTGTCTGCAGATCTATCAAGGTTTGAAAATCCATCAAAGCCTTTGCGTATTCTTTTTTACTGTAATAACAATATCCCCTGTTGTAATAAACTGATTGTAATTTGTTGTTACGTTTGATCAGATCAGAATATAATTCTATTGCCTTGTCATATTTTCCTTTCCTTGCATTGGAATAAGCTTCATCAAATAACTGTGCGGTTGACTTCTTGCAGGAAGACAAAAGAATAAAACATGAAAGATAGCCTAGTATGATTTTGATCTTCATTGAGATATCGGCTTATGTTTTTTAAGATTGTTGTAATCGTTTGTCAATAAGATCAGTTGTGTTTTTACGAATGCATCCAAAATTCGTTTTTTTTGTGCAGATTCATCTTTTACTTTCGCTACAGACTGAACTTATTGTTTCTTTTCCAATGCTTCCCATTCATTTATCTTAAAGAGTTTCCTGTGTTTCAAATAATCGTTCTAAAAATTCTCTTGACTTTCTACTTTCTGCTTTGAATGCAAGTGTTGTCAACATCCAACCAAAAAGGAACATACCAAAAGGGATTAAAATCATAGGCGAAAATCCATTTTGTAAGACGTGTTTAAATTGAATAATCCCGACTAAAATAATTCCCAGACAAACGATTCCGACAATACCCAACCAAAGAGAAATGAATATTAATATAAATGTCACTGGCCTCATCTTCACATTTATTTGTGTCTCGTTTAGGAATGTAGAAATGTGTCCTGTAATAACCGGTAAAAACGAATTCCTGTAATTTATGATTCTGCTTATTGTGAATGAGTCCCTTAAGATCTGACCCTCATATGTCTTGTTTAAGCTTTTATTAAAACCAGCAGATCCAACGTTTGTTTTCGGTTCAATGTTGTCCGCCAGGCGTCTTTTGATCTCTTCTACAGGCAGTTTGCTTGTCATAACATAATTTTCAACGGGCAAAAATTTTTTAAGGTTCATGGTCTTGCAAAATAGTTTTAAGCATGTAGGAGTATCTGAAGTTTGCCAAAAGACACCGGTGGTCAAAATGTCCATGCAATATTGCCTGCTGTGTACTCATCAACGTTGATAGGTGTCCCAAATCAATTTTCCGTCAAAGTCAATTTTGTATTTTGTCTTTGAAAAATCTGTAAGTAAAATTCCATCTGGCTCAAGCTTAAATTCTTCCTCATTGTCAATATTAACAAAAATATCTGCGCCTCCAAATTCCCATTTTTTATTCCCGTGCTTGTCAAGTTTTGTCACTTGAAGTTCTCCATGAATAATGTAGTCGTCCTGATGCTTAAATATTTGAAAACAGGTTGCCTGGTCAGCTTTTGTTTCCCATTTTAAAGCAAGGCCTGGAAGTGTCAGACAAAATATGGTATCGGAACAGCAAAGCAACAAGTGGTCGTTTACAAGAAGTGATGCATTTTGATGAACGCCTGTTGCACCGCCTGAACCAATAACAATGCAACTGTCAATAATTTCCTCGTCCCGATAAATTTTTATGCCGTGTTTGGAAGTTGCATATTCTGTTCCACCATCACCAAAGTAGTGTTTGGAATACTTGAAATGATTGTCTGACGAACCAAATTTATAATCCGGTTCGTTCATCACTTCAACTCTAAGGTCTTTATATTGATAATTGTTCATTTTGTGGCCCACGCTGTTTATCTGCCTCCCCGCAGGCGGTTGAAAGCATGTTATGAAGTTAAATACAAAAACGATAGATATTTGTTTGCCGACCTGAAGCCGGAATTTGTCCCGTAGTTTGCGGTGTTATAAGGCCGTGTTTCCTGCATTTTTCTGTGGTTGTCCCCAAAATCTGTACACAGAAAGCAGCGTTATTAATCCATATAATAAACCATAAATTAGTATATAATGTTTTGGTATGCCGCTTAAATGTGTCAACATAAGAAAAAATATACCTATACAAAACGTCGCAATGCAGGTCATTAATGGAATTGTTAATGCAAGCAGATAATTTATTCTCTTCACGGTGAGCTGAATTGTCAGATATAAAAGATATGTAAAGAGCAACAAAAATTGAGCAAGTATAAAAAACTCGTCTCCTTTGAAAGTTGTGAATCTTATGAAATTTGTCGCCCAATGAATACAAAAGATAACCACAGTCAACCCGTAAATAATGCTATATATGATTAATAGTCGAACTTTCATGAGGTGGTCAAAAATTGCCTGCACCGTGATGGCTTGGAGTAGTACGGGGTTTAGGGTTCTGTCGGCCCGACCACAAAACTAAGTTATGAAAAACTATGGTTTTTTTAACGAAATGTTTTTTTATAAACACTCAGCCGTTTTACTCAAGATTATGAAGCAACAAAAGTTGAAGTGTATTCCGGCAGCCTTCATTTTACCCAAACCGATGTTAGCGGAAGTTTAATTCTTTTGTTTTAAGTACTTAAGAATTCCCGCTTTGACTGAGGAGTATTGTGTTATAAATTTTGTGCTAAAAGAAACATTCGTATAAAGATCAAATACGCCAAGATCAGTATAATAATTAACTAATTTATTTTTTATATCAGGATCATCTTTAAAACACTCTGACAAGAAACTCTCCTTATTATCAAGTATCGCTAAAAATAAATGCCATGGATAAATAAGTTGTTGCTTGTATTTCTTTTTCTGGAAAAGAGAACTTCTGATTGCTGTTTCTGCTTCCGTTGTTAAGGTAATATCATCTGCAACAAAGTTTAAAAGATCTTTTATTTCTTTTAGATAGGAATTCTTAAAATTTGAATATTCAGTTAAACTTTTAAAAGCAAAATTTAATAAAGAATAATTCGATCCACTTTCACAATCTGCAAAGAAAAAATGCATTGTAGAAATATGATCATAACCCATTTCTGAAGCAATATCTCTTGACTTACCTACAATATTTTTTGTTTCAATAGAGAAGTATTTTACCATGTTCTCAAATACGAAAATGCTGATGTTGAATTTTTGCTAACCTTCCAGGCTTTGTGCAGTCAGGGAATTAGCCACTGTCTGCCCGTAACCGAAGCTAAATCTATAACTAAAAACCTAAGTTAAGCGCCAGTTATGCCAATTGGTTACTTGATAATTTTTCTGTCCACTTTGTCTGCAATGTCTTTGATTTTCCAATCTTGTATAACCCAGGTTTTTCCTTTGTCCTCTGAAATGAAAACCAACATTAATGTTGCTTTTGTCTGCTTGCCATTAATTGTTTCAACATAGGAATAATAAGTTTGTCCAATAATATAAACTGCGTCCGCTTCCAACATTGATCCTAAAAACTTTCCAATTTTAAATTTACTTAGCCGCTTATAATATTTTTCTATGTCGCCTTTTATTCTGGCGTGAAGAATAGTGTCTGTAAAATGTCCTTGTTTACGTTTATTGTAAAAGTCCTGCATTTCTAAATACATTCTCTTGTCCCACATACTTGAAGCTGTATCAAACTGCTTTGAAATATACATTTTAGTCAAGTAAACCTGCGATTGTTGTTGAAAATATTTAATAGTGTCCTGCTTTGTCTGTGCATCAGCACAAGCAAATATTGTAAAGAAAAAAAACTTAAAAATAACTCTCAATTCTTTAAACTTTAAGGGTGTCTGTAAAATGGCTATCAACGGTTTTAGGTCTTTCTATAGTGGTGGGAATCAGGAAGCGTCAGCCCCAACAGTGAATTGTCAGCCGGAACAAAAGACGAAAAAAGGATTCGAGGTTGATGTTGCGATGTCAGTCGGTATAGCATAAAACCTTTCGTTGTGTACTATATCATTGTTTGTCATTTAGTAGTTGTAAATAAGAAGAGTATTCTTCTTGCATAAGTTCTTCAAATGATTTGTAACGAATTGGACCAAGATGCCAGGTGGCAAACATCCAGGCTTCCCATTCGTCACCAAAGCTGACATTGGGATTTAATAATAAAATTGCTGCATCACCCCAACCTGAAATTGCTAAAGAGTTTACAAGATATTTACTTCTAAAGTCAGTTGGCTTCTGGTCTTCACCATAAATAAAATATTCTTCATCAGTCGCATTGAAGCTGTCCACGAATTCTGTTGTATAAAGTTCACATAGCGTTGGATCAAACTTATTTAACCAATCAACTTTGTCAATGGAAAGTATGTCCCATACAAAGCAGTTAAGTTGCTTAAATCCATTACTTACTTTTAGAAATTCTTTGTATGATGGTGGTAAACTTGCGCTTAAACGCTTTTCATGTATTTGAATTTCAGCATCAGATGCACCGTCAAATCCTAACCAGCTTAAATTGTCCTTTTTAAACTTAAGAATCACGTCATCGCTTTGAGCAAGTGTCACTGAAATATTTGTCAAATGAGATTTCCAATCCATAGTAGAGTGTTGTCAAAATATTGCACAAAACGGGCAGGGGTTGCTGCAGGGCTGGAATGTATTGCTTGCCCGCCCGGAGCCGCTGCTGACTAAAGATATATAAGTAGAGGTTAACAAACAAAAGCCCGGCAATGTTTCTCCCGCCAAGATGAAGTACAGCAGCGATGCAATTGAGGGGGGCACGGTATTCATTGTTTTTTTTCGCACCATAGTGGGTGTTTTCATCAATCCGGATGGCCCATAAGTCTGTCCCGGAAGTTCCTTTTTTACCTTCAGTTGAGTGAATTTTTGATTTGTGTACTGGAGGCAACAATAGAGGGCAGAAACATGCTTCGGGTTGTTTCCTTGATAAAGAAACGGAAAAACAACCGTTTTTTTCAGGAAAACAACCGGATTTTTGTAAGTAAGAAAGTACCAAATTAATTACTTTTGATTTATGGGATCTATTTATGCCGATATAGAATTGATAAACGCCACCGATCTTGCACTCGCAAAGCACCACCACATTGGCGAAGAAGAAGTTAAACGCATGAGCGTACACATGCTGGTAGATACCGGCAGCGTATATATGTGCATCAATGAGACCGTTCAGGAGCAACTCCAGCTTTCAATAGTGGAAAAACGCAAAGGTCAGTTGGCGGATGGTAGCATAGTGGAATACGATATTGCCGGCCCGATAGAAGTAAGATTTAAAAACAGGAGATGCGTGGTAGATGCGATGGTATTACCCGGGGATAATGAATTATTGTTAGGAGCAATACCTTTGGAGGGCATGGACGTGGTGATTCACCCATACCGGCGTGAACTCATTGTAAATCCAGAACACCCATATTTTGCTCAAATGAAATTGAAATCATTCCTGGGGGAAAATTATGGAGAGAACCAGTTTGCCCGTATTTAATAATATAACTTAAACGTCATAAATTGAGATTTGCCAGGTATTTCCAGGGACATCAAATAATAGTCGCTGTGTTTTTCGAGTAACTGGTACCTGTATTTGTCACCGGGTTTGCTGAAATTTTTCCTGATCTCATTATTGCTCTCCATAAATTCAATTTGAAATTCGGCGTTTTTGATCCAGTGAAGTGTAAGCATGGAATAGGTGCCATCCTTAAAATGATCTTCCCAGGTTGTTGTCGTAAGGCTTATGTGAACAGTGTCTCCGGAATGTTCCAGGTAAGAATAGTTTCCGATTTTTAAAAATTTGTCGAAGTCTTTTTTTGTTAGAGTAGACTTTGGTTTTTTATTCAAACTAACCCAATCGCCTTTATTTGGGGTAGCCTGATCCAAAATCGATTTGAATTCTTTGCAATTCCTTTGCAAACGATAAAAAGTATAGGTTATGGCAGCTGTTTGTTCAGATTCATTAAGGGTCAAAAGGATAGGAGAGAGGTGTTTTGCGATAACTTGCCTGACACGATCAGAATCCGGCAGAAGTTTGTTTTCTTTCGTGACCAGCGTTTTACATACCTCATTCAATGTGGAATCACTGATATGTGCATTTTGTGCAATAGATGTAAGACTAAACAGAACAAAAAAGAGCGGCATAATTAATTTCATGGGGCGGAATTGATGTATTGTTTGTAATATTCAGGAGGAAATAGCTTCGGAACCTATGCTCCGGGATTCACTGCCGGTTAAAGATAAATAATAGGTTACATAAAACGATTTTTCTAAGGTGCTAACATCATTTATTGTACTGAAAAATATGTGTTGTTTTGATAATTAACTTTCTCATTTATCTGCTGAATAAATTTCTGAATAAATGTAAAAAACTTCTACGTTCTACTGAAGGCTCAAATTTGCTTTGCCAATTGAGGTCATATTTTCCATCTTTTTCAACTCTTAAATTATCCGGGGGGATTGGTACTAACGGATGAAATGGAGGATACTTGTCTGCATTGTAATTTAGTGCTGAATTGTCGCGAAATCTCCCGTCGCAGACTAATTCAAATATGGTTTTAGCGGATTGAGACTCCCGGATGGAGATGTTGATCCACAGTGGAACTTTGTTGTCATGATGCAACAGTTCAATCACTTCTTCTTTTGAAAATATTTTGTCCTGAGATTTTACCAGTGACCTTAATATCCTCACTTCATCGGATTGCATCTCAGAGGCCATCATTTTTGAAGATGGAATTATAATGAATCCATGGTTATCGGAAATATCGTTATAACAATACCGTTGAGTAAACTCAACGGCGAATTCTATGGCTGATGTAAAGTGCCGGGTAAAGAGTGATTTTTCCATGTTGGTTTTACTGCCGTTGTTGAATTTGTTACCAACAATGTCGTCAGTTTTTTTTAATTATTCTGTGGCGTCCACATTTTTAGAAATTTGAATTTCTTTGGATATTCTTCTCTCGGACAGAATGCCAGGCATACTTCTTTATTATCCAGCGAAGATTCAGTCAATACAACAACATCGGTTTCGTTTTTGAGTTGATCAAATTCAAGTTCATCCACAATACAAACTACTTTTTTAAAGATACCATGTATCCATTTGATCATATCTGCATGCTGTTCATATTTTTTATAACAGGCAAGAGAAGCATGAGCAGTTATCACCGGCACTAATTTATCAGGAATGTTATTTTTTACAATGATATACATTTTCATGAGACGCTTATAAATATGGTGTTGAATTATGGTTTGTCGAATTTGATTTTTCTGGCTTTTAAAACTCCTTCTTTCTTTACAGTTATCAGGTCGTCAACATAAGAACCCATTACGGGGATAGCCTTATTTCCTTCTATCTTGTAATAAGGTTCAGGGTACTGTTGTTTGATCAATATCTCATTTAGTTTGCTCACATCAAACCATACATCGTCTGCGAATTTGATAGTTTGAGCCACCAGCTCCTTTTTGTGATATTGGTCGTACCTGTAGGGGTCGCCGGGACTGGCCCATTTTCCGTCCGCGGTTTTGTACAATTCAAAATACTGGTATTTCTCGTGGTATAATTTTCCGCAATATTCACTTACAAAAAGTAACACATGCTCATACCTGCTGAATGCCGGCCTGCCATAGTGGTCAAATGCTGTAAACCGTATGCTGTCTTTGGAATAATGACCTACTTCCTGATCGATTATTTTATACTCCACATTAAATCTTGAATCCATCGTCGTCACATCACAATAATAAGGCCCCGGCTCGTAGGCAATCTTTATTTTTTGTCCTACAAAAACGTAAAAATTGGAAGGTGTGGTATCTTCACAAGGTACATACGGGATGCAAGCCTCCGGCTCCAGCCTGATATGGATGCGATCCATTTTTAAAAGGTCGGCGACGCTATATACTTTTTGTTTGTGCCTGAAAGATTGAAAGAAAATGCTGTCGGATAGATTTGCTGCAATACTAAAAGACCCATCATATTTCGCAAATACGCATAAGCTGGTATCTTCCGTCAATTGCCGGTATTTGCGGCGGTCAGGATCATTGCTTTCCCGTAAAAATTTTCGTAAAGTGTCATTGACTACAACAGACACCCAACTCTTCCCTTTTGTGGTATCGGACGCAGTGCCTCTTATCGTCACTTTTTGTGAAGATGCTGTAATGGAAGAAAACAGGAACAATAAGAGAAGTGTTTTTCGCATAGGGGATATTATGTGAATTCAAGGTTGTTAATCGCCGTAGAATTTTAAGTAAGTGTGGATCTCATCATCGCATTCCCTGGCATATTCAATAACAGCTTCAATTTGCTCCTTGTCTGCAGGAAGTAACGTTATTAATTCCTGCAGATCTTTGATCAGGTCTTCAAACATGTAAGCATTAAAAGTAGTATCGCCATACGGATCTACATATTTCAGCAGCCTGAAAGTTTCCCTGCCAGCTATATCCTCATCTGACAATGTAAATTCAAACGGCAATGTCTTTATTGCATTCCCGTCTTCATCTTCCATGATCACTGTCCAGCCCATGTATAAATGTTTAAAATTAATTCTTCATAACCTAATCCCCAGTTTTCTCTTATGCAGTAGAAATTATCATCCAATTAAATTTTGATCGCCCCGAATATTTTTTCGAAATATTTTTGAAACGAGCGATCATCCTGAAAAACATGTTCCGGTATACTGTCAAAACCGGTATCATCAGTCACCAGGCTGATTCCAATCACATTCCCGTCAATTTGTATGACATAAAAAAAGTTATGATCAAGCCAGATGTCGATCATGACAGCTCCTGAATCAAAAGAATGAACTTTGTGCCGGGTTTCGTTTTTTGTCAGTGTATCAACGATATAGGGGAGAATTTTTTCCATTAAATATTATTCACTTCCTGGTAAGGCGATACAAATATAGATATTGAATAGCAGCACAAAAAAGTCAAATAATAATATGAAAAACTTTATCAGGTCAATCAGGTTGAAAACGAAGCAAATATTTTGCTGAAAAAATATATCAGAAAAAGGATTATCGGAATGCTGATAAAAATTGCCTGCCGGTGAGACAGATGTTTGTCAGCAACAACCGGGATCAATAAAAACGTAAGCCCCAGATTTAGAAATGTCAGTAGAATAAAAAATGCAAACCGCTTCAGCGAAACGAATAGATCAGTGTCTTTAAAATTTTGCATTTATATATAGGGTATATTATTTTTCAAGAAATTCTCTTGTAAGATTTCTTAAGTGTAAATCGGGCGATGTTTAACACAGCAAAAATATTATTAAATTCTAAATGATCAACCGCATTCGTGTAATCCGCGGAATTCATTTAATCATACCCCAAAAAAATTCCCCCGGAAGAATCCGCGGGAATTTCTTTTAACCCTTAAAACAACCAACATGAAATTAGTTGCGATAGTAATTTTAAATACGTTGTTTGGCGACAAAAGGTTTGCTGCCACAAAAAATAAAGTTATGTCAGCGCGAGGTCAAGCACCTGTAGCATATTTTTAACATAATGAAACTTAATGCCTTTGATGAACTGCGGGTTTATCTCCAGCACATCTTTCTCATTCTGCCAGCACATGATGATCTCTTTGATACCCGAACGTTTGGCCGCCAGCACTTTTTCTTTGATACCGCCAACAGGCAATACCTGTCCACGTAGGGTGATCTCACCCGTCATTGCCAGGTAAGGGCGGATCTTGCGTTCGCTGAAAGCACTCGCCAGGGCCGTCATCATCGTAATACCCGCACTCGGGCCATCCTTTGGAGTAGCGCCTTCGGGCACGTGGATATGTACATTCTTTTTAGCAAAAATATCCGGCGCAAGGCCGGCTTTTTTAGCATTAGCCTTTAGCCAGCTGAATGCCGTGCTGGCACTTTCTTTCATTACATTACCCAGATTTCCCGTGAGGGTAAGGTCACCTTTGCCTTCTGTCAGTTGGGTCTCTATAAATAATATATCACCGCCAACATAGGTCCAGGCAAGGCCTACAGCCACACCGGCCATATTGGCCATCTTGTACAACTCATTGCTGTAGCGGCTTTTGCCCAATATTTTCTCTACATCATGATTGGTGATAGTAGGTTTGAGTTTGCCTTTCAGCACCAGCTCTTTCGCCTGGTAACGCATGATGCTTGCCAGTTGGCGATCCAGTTCACGCACGCCACTTTCCCTGGTATAATCGGTAATGGTTTTTTCAATCACCGCATCGCTCATTTTGAAACTGGTAGGTTTCAGCCCGTGCATTTCTTTCTGCTTTGGGATGAGATGCCTGCGGGCTATCTCTACTTTTTCTTCCACGGCATAACCGCTCAGGTCAATGATCTCCAGGCGGTCACGCAATGCAGGTTGTATCTGGCTGAGGTTGTTGGCTGTAGCGATGAACAATACTTTGCTCAGGTCGTATTCCAGTTCCAGATAATTATCGTAGAAGGTATTGTTCTGTTCAGGATCCAATACCTCCAGTAAGGCACTCGACGGATCGCCGCGTTGATCAGAGCCTACTTTGTCGATCTCATCAAGGATCATCACCGGGTTGCTGCTTTTTACCTTGCGGATCGATTGGATGATACGGCCGGGCATGGCGCCGATATAGGTTTTGCGGTGACCACGGATCTCGCTTTCATCGTGCAATCCACCAAGGCTCACCCTTACATATTTACGGCTGATGGCCGCGGCGATACTTTTACCCAGGCTTGTTTTACCGATACCCGGAGGGCCGATAAAACAAAGGATCGGGCTTTTCATGTCGCCTTTCAGCTTCAAAACAGCCAGGTATTCTAGAATACGTTCTTTTATCCTGTTCATGCCGTAATGGTCGTGATCCAATACTTTTTTAGCTTTTTTCAGGTCGTAAGAATCCTGCGTGTATTCTTCCCAGGGCAGATCCAGCATGAGATCCAGGTGGTTGTACACCACTGAATAATCCGGGGTGGAGGGGTGCATACGTTCCAGTTTTTCCAAACCTTTGGTAAACATATCCTTTGCCGCCTTGCTCCATTTTTTGCCCTCGGCTTTCTTCTGCATTTCCTTCACTTCGGCCATATTATCGCCGCCCAGTTCATCTTTGATGGCTTTCATCTGCTGCTGAAGAAAATATTCCCGCTGTTGTTTGTCGAGCTCCGCACGGGTCTTGTTGGTCACTTTATTTTTCAACTCAGCATACTGCAACTCCGTGTGCATCAGGTTCATCAGCAATTCGGCACGGGCCTTAATATTGCTGATCTCCAGCAATTGCTGCTTCTGCTTGATATCGCTGTTGAGGTTGCTGCTGACGAAATGTATCAGGAACGAGGGGTTTTCGATATTCTTCAAAATAATACCGGCTTCGCTGGGAAGATTAGGCGAAAGCCCGATGATCTGCGCCGCCAGGTCTTTGATGCTGCCAACCAAAGCGTCAAAATCGGGATCGCCTTTGATGGTTTCTTCCTCCAATACTTTCACTTTTGCCTTGAAATAGGGCTCCTGCACCGTGATCTCTTCTATTTTGAAACGTTTGCGTCCCTGAATGATGATGGTAGTTCCGCCATCCGGCATTTTGATCAGCTTCACCAGTTTAGCTACGGTGCCGATATTTTCGAGGTCGCTTACAGTAGGTTCTTCGATATTACTGTCTTTTTGTGCAACCACACCTATCACTTTGTCAGCCTTATACGCATCGGTAACAGCTTTAATGCTCTTGTCCCTGCCCACAGTGATGGGTATCACCACTCCTGGAAAGAGTACGGTATTTCTAAGCGGCAACAGGGGCAGATCGTCGGGAAGTACCAATTCTTCTGAACTTCCGTCTTCGTCATCGTTCAGGGGAATGATGGGCATGAATTCCATTTCTTCCTCATTTCCCTGCATAAAAAATTTTGTATCCATAGTGTTTTATTAGTTCGCCATTTTGACAAAAATAAGGCGTATTACTGGTAATTTTTAAGGAAGACTATATAGGCAATATTAATGCCGGATATAATAAATTATCAGGAATTAAGAATGAAGAATGCTGAATTATAAAGAAATATAGTCGAATTACTGGTTAGCAAGGCTGAATTTGGATCAATTGAGAAGTAGACAAAATCGCAGATTTGGGTAGGTTACGTGATTGCGCAGATTATTTTGCTATCGCAAAATGCCCATGCAGTTTGTAATATGATACCAGCTTTAATGAACTGCATTTTGGTTTCACGAAGTGAAACAATCTTACGATCAAATATATCCTTTTGAGATCAGCGATTGACCTCGCTTAATTTGTAATTCGTAATTCCTCATTCGTAATTGTTTATTTTTGCGTTTTATGGATATCAACTGCTCAGATAAAGAACTTTCTATATTTAATACCATCGCTGCAGCCGCCCGGAAGATCGGGGTGGATGGTTATGTGATCGGCGGGTTTGTCCGCGATAAGATACTTGGCCGGCCGACCAAAGATATCGATGTGGTTTGCATCGGCGATGGCATTGCCCTGGCACATGCTACGGCTGGATCATTGCCGGGAGATCCCACGGTCAATTTTTTTAAGAATTTCGGAACGGCGCAGATAAAACTCGATTGGGTGGAACTGGAATTTGTAGGCGCCCGCAAAGAAAGTTACAGCCAGAATAGCCGGAACCCTGTAGTGGGGCCGGGTACACTGGAAGATGATCAGAACCGCCGCGATTTTACCATCAATGCCATGGCGATCAGCCTGCAAAAAGATAATTTCGGCCAGCTGGTAGATCCGTTTAACGGGATGTCCGATCTGGAGAATAAGATCATCCGCACCCCTTTGGCGCCGGCGCAGACTTTCAGCGACGATCCGTTGAGGATGATGAGGGGAATCAGGTTTGCGGCCCAACTGAATTTTACCATTGAAGAAGGCACATTGGCGGCGATAGCCGATAATAAGGACCGGATCAGGATCATCAGCAAAGAACGCATTGCAGATGAACTGAACAAGATATTGCTGAGCAAAAAGCCGTCGATCGGTTTTGATCTGTTGTACAAGACGGGTTTGCTCCAATTGATCTTTCCACAAATGGTGGCTCTGGCTGGCGCCGAATTCATCGATGGGATGGGGCATAAGGATAATTTTTATCACACACTGCAGGTGGTGGACAATATTGCAGGTGCCACGGATGACCTTTGGTTGCGTTGGGCTGCAGTATTACACGATATCGCCAAGCCAAATACAAAAAAGTTTGAAGAAGGCCATGGCTGGACGTTTCACGGGCATGAAGTGGTAGGAGGGAGAATGGTGCCCAAGATATTTGCACAGTTAAAGCTGCCGCAAAATGAAAAGATGTTGTTTGTGCGGAAGATGGTAGAACTCCACCTTCGGCCGATCAGCCTCAGCAAAGAAGATATAACGGACTCGGCTATACGAAGATTGCTCTTTGATGCAGGCGATGATATCGACTCGCTGATGTTGCTTTGCGAAGCGGATATCACCTCTAAGAACAAACAGAAAGTAAAAAGGTTCCTGAAAAATTTTGAGATGGTCCGCCGCCGCTGCATAGAAGTGGAAGAGAGCGACCAGATCCGCAACTGGCAGCCACCGATCACCGGGGAGATCATCATGCAGCAGTTCAATTTATCGCCTTCAAAAGCAGTTGGCATTATCAAAGATGCTATCCGCAACGCGATATTGGACGGGGAGATACCGAATGATTATGAAAAAGCATTTGAGTTTATGATCAAAAAAGGGGAAGAACTTGGTCTCAGGAATGGATAATTTAATAATTGATAATGGATAATTACTCCATTTGTACCTTGTTAATCAAATCCGACTTCAATGAGTTTAAAGTAATTTCAGTTCGAATGCACGACTATTCACTAATCCATTATCCATTGAAACATTCTTCATTATCCATTATCAATTTTACCATTATCCATTAATTGACTATTTTTACAATATGGCAATTTTACGATTCAGAACCTATTGGGAAGAAGACGAAAGTATTTACAGGGATGTAGCGATCAGGCATACACAAACCTTCATGGATCTTCATCTGGCAATATTGAAAAGCTATGAGTTTGACAACAAACATAAAGCAACTTTCTATCGCAGTAATGATGCATGGCAACGCGGCCGCGAAATTTCGCTGGAAAAATACGATAAGGAATATCGTGTAGAACCGCTGATCATGGCGGAGGTAGCCATTGGCAGCGAGATAAAAGATCCCAACCAGAAATTCATTTACGAGTACGACTTCAATAAGAACTGGCATTTCATGGTGGAACTGATCCAGGTGGATAAGGAAGAAAGTTCCAA